>Ga0209281_1000207_pt1 | contig 132470 bp, 118 predicted proteins | sample MedtruBG_FD_187514 | JGI IMG/M metagenome (GOLD analysis project Ga0209281, IMG submission 187514) | Root nodule microbial communities of legume samples collected from California, USA - Medicago truncatula BG (SPAdes) (version 2) | ecosystem: Host-associated > Plants > Roots > Nodule | place...
ACAACAATTAAAAAACAAGTAATTTTCTGAAACAAAATAAAATAATTTAAAAATATTCTTAAAACGGTAAAAATATCTCAAGTCATTCCAAATTTAGTATTAAGGACATGGTAAAAATATGTTAATTAAAACATTATAAATTCGAACAAAAACAGAGTTTTAATATCTTTAACCACAAAATTTGAGTTTAAAAATCATGAAAAGCGTTATCATTGCAAGCACTTCTACTTTACACGGAGGCAACTACTTAGAATATCTTTTACCTACTTTAAAAACACATTTTAAAAACTGTAAAACAATCTTATTTATTCCGTATGCACGCCCAGGAGGAATTTCGCATGACAAATATACCAAAAAAGCCGCAGAAGCTTTTGCAGCAATTAACATTGCTATTAAAGGAATTCATGAATTTGAAAATCCGCAAGACGCAGTAAAAAATGCTGAAGGAATTTTTACAGGTGGAGGCAACACTTTTTTACTCGTTACTCAGCTTTATAAAAACAACGTTATGCAGTTACTTTCTGAAACTGTAAAAAATGGCACTCCTTACCTTGGATCAAGCGCAGGAAGCAATATCTGCGGTTTGTCAATGCAGACTACAAACGATATGCCTATTGTTTACCCCCCAAGTTTTCAAACTTTAGGATTAATTCCATTCAATTTAAATCCGCACTATTTAGATGCCGATTTGCAATCTAAACACATGGGAGAAACTCGCGAAACTAGAATCAAAGAATTCCACGCATTCAATTCTATTCCGGTTTTAGGTTTAAGAGAAGGAAGCTGGCTAGAAGTAAAAGGCGAGAAAATTACTTTAAAAGGAAATTTGTCTGCTCGTTTATTCAAACAAAACGAAATTCCGACAGAACTAGAAACAGAAAGCGATTTGAGCAACCTTAAATAATTTTTTAAACCATATAAGTTATATAAGTTCATTTAAAACTAAGCTTTAAAAAAAACTTATAATTCTTATATTACTTATATGGTTCAAAAAAAAAGGAATAAAAACAAAAAAGCCTCAAACAATGTTTGAGGCTTTTGAAGAGCGAAAGACGAGGCTCGAACTCGCGACAACCAGCTTGGAAGGCTGGAGCTCTACCAACTGAGCTACTTTCGCATTAATCGGGTGCAAATTTAAAAACTTTAATTTTAAAAACAAATAAAAAATTAAAATTTTTATTTTCACAAAAACAAAACTAAAAAGTTTGTTTTCTAGAGCGAAAGACGAGGCTCGAACTCGCGACAACCAGCTTGGAAGGCTGGAGCTCTACCAACTGAGCTACTTTCGCATTGGTTGTGCAAATATAGAAAGAAAGTTCAGTTAAAAACAAGCTTTTCGGCAAAAAAATTAATAAAAAACAACAATTATTTATAACTGATTTAAAATTAAAAAGTTATAAATTGAATATTTTTAAAAAAAATCATGATTACAATTAGAGAAATTACATCCAAAGAGACTTACGCTGTTCGCCAACCTGTGTTAAGAAAAGGAAAACCTATAGAAAGTTGCGTGTTTGAAGGCGATGATTTAGGGTCTACTCATCATTTTGGGTTATTTGAAGGAGAAAATTTAACAGGAATTATTTCGTTATTTAATAAAATCAACACTATATTTGCCGCACAAAATCAAGCGCAAATTCGCGGGATGGCCGTTTTAGAAACCCATCAAAAAAGAGGATATGGAGAGGCTTTGGTAAAACATTGCGAGACCTATTGCAATGAAAATCAAGTTGATTTGATTTGGTTCAATGCCAGAACAGCCGCTGTAGGCTTCTATCAAAAAATGAACTACCAACCACTAGGTGAAGCATTTGATATTAAAGATGTTGGCGAACATTATTTGATGTTTAAAAAATTATAATATGAGAAAAATCTACTTTTTAGTAGTAATATGTATACTTGTGGGCTGTAAAAAAGAAAGTCCGAAACCGACGCCTCTTGAGAAAAAAAAGGCGCCAGCAATTATACTTACTGACGAAAGAAAAGTTAACATAGATACTGCCGCAATAGGCGTTTTTAAAAGTGAAACGTTAAAACAATTTTATCTTGCATCTGAAAACCAAACCGTTTGGGGAAATCTTGAAAAAAGAACTTTCGTTTTGTCTCAGTTAGAAAAATCAGATCAATTAGGCTTAGAACCAGAAGATTACAAAATATCTCAATTAAAAAAATTTGAAAGCAAGATCGCTTCGCTTAGCGATAAAGATTTGGCTTCTTATGATATTTTATTGACTTATAATTTTGAGAAATATCTAAATCATATATATAAAGGAAAGTTAGATCCTAAAAAACTTTACAGAAATTGGGATCTGGATGAAAAAACATTTGATGTAAATTCTGTTTTAATTAAGGGCTTCAATAGCAATAAATTAGACAGTATTGTAGAAAATATTCAGCCTAAAACACAAACTTATAGAAAGCTATTAAAAGCACTTGAAATTATAAATACTTTCCCAGAGGACAAGATAGATAGTATTCAATCTGCGGATAAAATAGTTTTAAACGATACAAATCCTGCTTTAATAAACATTAAAAAAAGGCTTTTGTATTGGAATGACATGACTGAAAAAGAAAACCTCTCAAAGATTTACGATCAAAAAACTTTTGAATCGGTTAAAAAATTTCAAGAAAGGCATGGTTTAGCTGCTGATGGAGTGATTGGAGCCGGAACTATTCGTGCTTTAAACTATTCTAAAGAGAGCAGAAAAAAGCAGATTATTGCCAATTTGGAGCGTTGGAGATGGTATTCATCAGAATTGGCTGAAAACTATTTTATTATTAATATTCCTGATTATAGCTTAAATGTTGTTGAAAATAAGGACACAACTTTAGTTCGAAATGTGGTTGTAGGAACTAGTAAAAGAAGAACTCCTATTATTACTTCATTTTTAAAAACAGTAGTTTTTAATCCAACTTGGACCGTCCCTCCAACGATTTTAAAAGAAGATGTGGTTCCAGAGATGAAGAAAAATCGAAACTATCTAGCTAAGAAAAACATCACTATTTATGACACGTCTGGAAATGTTGTGGATCCAGTTACATGGAATGAGAAAAAACCAAATAATTACCGTTATGTGCAAAGCCCAGGTTATAACAATTCATTAGGTTTGATGAAAATTTTATTTCCAAATCATCATAGTGTATATCTGCACGATACGAATCACCGTAATATTTTTGGCCGAAGCAACCGCTCTATGAGTTCTGGATGCGTGCGCGTAGAAAATCCATTAGAACTTGCACAGCATATTTTAGATGTTGAAGGAAACTGGCCTCAAGATAGAATTGATACTATTATTGCAAGCAAGACAACGATGAGTTTCAAGATTACCAAAAAATATGCTTTATACCAGTGGTATTGGACAGCATGGAGCAAAAAAAATCAGCTCATTTTCAGAGCTGATATTTATGATTTAGATTCGGATTTATATGCGCAATTACGAAATTAGTCGCTCCTCCATAGAAAAACTTCTTGATGGATGATAGATATATAAACACGATTTGTCTTTTATTAATTGAATAATTTCGTTTGTCAATTCAACAGGAAGCGCTGGACAGCCTTGGCTTCTGCCTAATCTTTTATGATTTCTGATAAAAGATTCAGATACATAGTCAGCACCGTGCATTACGACACCTCTTTCGCGGGCATTATCATTCACACCATTTTCTAAACCATCTAAACGTAAAGAAGCACCGTGTTTTCCTTGATAAATTTCGCCCGTTGAATAAAAGCCTAAACTGCTTTTAAAAGATGAATTAATGTTTGAAAATGCTGAAGCAAATTCTTCTCCAGTATTTCTTCCGTGTGCTACAAGCGAATTAAACAAAATTGTATTACTGGTTAAATCAATAACCCACAGACGTTTAGTGTTTGATGATAAACTAAAATCAATTAATGTTAAAATGTTTTTTTTAATTACTCCTTTCTCTTTTAGCAAATAAAACCCTTTTAAAGCTTCCGAAAAAGTTTTAAGTTCTGGCATTTTAAAGCTATTTGAATTTAATGAATTATAAACGCTTTCGATTTTTGAATCAACTGTAACTTTTTCGACTTTAGCAATCGTCTTTACAGTAGCGTTTTTTTTAAGATCGGCTGTGCTTTTTGAATCCTTTCCAAAAGATAATAGCAAAAACACAAATAGTGGATAAATTTTGTAAATCATTGAATTTCTTTAGGTTAAACAAAAACTTGGGTAAGGCAAATGTAGAAAAAATTCATCCCTTGCAAAATTGAACCCTGATTTTCAGGCCTTTTTTGCTTAAACTTTAACATTATTAACATAAAAAGGCAATTTCTGTAAGATTTTTTCTTCTGCCTAAAAACCTAACATTTGATCTGTTTTTCTTAAAAAAAGCAAAATAAATGGAAATTTTGAAACTAAAAATGTAACAAGTAGAACAAAATCAAGTCTATTATTCCTATATTAAAATACATTTGCAATTATTTCGGATCAAAATTCAATGAAAAAAATCATTTTCTTTAGTTTACTATTACTTTCTGTTTGGAGTTATGGCCAGAAAAAATCAATTCAGGCTCAAGTAACTTCTTACGCCATTTCTATTGATGGAAAACTAGATGAAGCAGCTTGGGAAGATGTTCCAATTGCCACTGATTTTATCATGCTAGAACCAGATAACGGTAAAGCTATTCCGTATGAAAAACGTACGGAAGTTAAGGTCATATACGATAATGATGCCGTTTATATTGGCGCGATGATGTATGATAATGAGCCATCTAAAATTTTAAAAGAGATCTCGCAACGTGATAATTTTGGAACGGCAGATCTTTTTGGCGTTTTTATAAATGGCTTTAATGATGGCCAGCAAGATTTTATGTTTTATGTTTCTGCGGCCGATGTTCAGGGCGACTGCATCATGACCGATGCCAATGGAGAAGATTATTCTTGGGATGCAGTTTGGATCAGCAAAGCATCTTTGAAAGAAAACGGATGGATTGTTGAGATGAAAATTCCGTACTCCGCTCTGCGTTTTTCTGGCGAAAACAAACAAATCTGGGGAATCAATTTCTTTAGAGAAATTAAACGTGATCGTTTCAAATACACTTGGAATTTTGTCGACAGAAAAATAGGAACTTTTACTCAGCAAGCAGGAACGTTAGACGGAATTGAAAACATCAAGCCTCCCACCCGATTGTTTTTTATGCCTTACGCATCGTATTATTTGAATGCAGCTGACGGTCAAAAAACATACGGAACAATCAAAGGCGGAATGGACATTAAATATGGTATAACAGACGCTTTTACAGTTGATGCCATTTTAATTCCTGACTTTGGACAAACAAAATATGACGACCAGATTTTAAATCTTGGCCCTTTCGAACAGCAATTTAATGAAAACAGAGCCTTTTTTACAGAAGGGACAGACTTATTCAGTAAGGGGGGTATTTTTTATTCTCGAAGAATTGGCGGTGCTCCATCGATTGATCCTCCATTAAATGAAAATGAAGAAATTACAGAATTACCCGCTGCAGTAAATTTGGTAAATGCGTTAAAATTATCAGGGAGAACAAAGGACGGACTTGGAATTGGGGTTCTGAATGCCGTTACAGAAAAAACTTTTGCCACCATAAAAAACAACGAAACCGGAGAAACGAGACAAGTAATTGTAGAACCGCTTACCAATTATAATGTATTGGTTTTGGATCAGCGCTTTCGCAAAAACTCTTCAGTTACTTTTATCAACACAAATGTGACAAGAAACGCCCATACGAGAGATGCAAACGTTACAGGTCTGGCTTGGGATTTAAACACAAAAGCGAATACTTACAGTCTATTTGGAAACGTAAAATACAGTCATATTAATGATTTTGAAGATAAAAACGGGTTTTATTCTACTGTAAGTTTAGCCGAAACAAGTGGAAATTACAGATACAGCGTTGGTTCTGATTTTGTTACCAAAGATTATGATCCAAATGATTTGGGTATTAATTTCTATACGAATTATTATAACTTTTACGGAAATGCCAATTATAGAATTCTAAATCCGACGAAGCGTTTTAATACTTTCAGGATCAATTATAATATGTATACTGAATTTAATAAAGAATCTGGAAAATTGCAGGATAACAGCATCAATGCCAACTTAAATTTAACTACCGTAAAAAACAATTACTACGGGGGCGGAATTACTTTTTATCCTTTAGAGATTTACGATTATTATGAGCCGCGTGCCGAAAACAGCTATGTAACAATTCCAAGGAGAATTGACACTTGGGGAAGTATTTCAACCAATTATAATCACAAATTTGCGATTGATTTAAACGGTACTTTCAATGTGTTTGACGAATCTGATCGTTTGACATATGGTTTTGATATTGGTCCAAGATATCGTTTCAGCGATAAACTTTTGCTTACTTATTTCTTTAGTTATCTCAGAAAAAATAACAATAAAGGCTACATTGATCAAATTGATGGCGACAATAATACGGCTACACCAAATGACATCATTTTTGCAAACCGAAATGTGATTACGTATTCGAACACTTTGGGAGGAAAGTATGCGATTAACAGCGCTATGACCATCAACCTCGCCGTTCGCCAATATTGGTCTTATGCTGATAATAAAGACATTCTGCTTTTAGAATCAAACGGAGATTTAAGTCCGTATCCGCAGTACACCGACAATAAAAACTCGAGTTTTTATTCTTGGAATGCCGATTTATCTTATTCTTGGTGGTTTGCGCCTGGAAGCCAGCTTTCTGCTTTGTATCGAAATAATGCTGCTAATTTTGAAAGAGTTATTGATAAAAATTACAGACACAATGTGGCAGGATTATTAAATAATGATGCATTAAAACATATTTTTTCTATAAGTGTGAAATACTTTATTGACTACAACGCCGTCAAAAATAAAGTCAGAAAAAGAGCTTAGCGTGAATTAATTTTAAAAAATAAAGGGTTCTGCAATTAATTTAATATTTTTTGTCAAGCTTCATTTTATTAAATATAAATGTAGCAATCGTTTCTTGCCAATTTTAGAAATGACTTATCTTTGTAGAAAACAAAAAGTAATGAACAAAAAAGTTATCCTTATGATTTTAGATGGTTGGGGAAAATCTCCTGACCCTAAAGTATCTGCAATTGACAATGCAAATGTTCCTTTTATAAACAGTCTATACCAAAATTACCCAAGCGCACAACTTAGAACTGACGGATTAAATGTTGGTTTGCCAGAAGGACAAATGGGAAATAGCGAAGTGGGACACATGAATCTTGGCGCAGGAAGAATTGTATACCAAGATTTGGCCAAAATAAATTTAGCTGTAGAACACAAAACTTTAGCAAAAGAGCAGGTTTTAATTGACGCTTTTACTTACGCTAAAAACAACAATAAAAAAGTACACTTTTTAGGATTAGTTTCAGATGGTGGTGTTCACTCACATACTTCACACCTTCGCGGATTAATCGATGCTTCTCAAGAATACGGTTTAGATCAGGTTTACATTCACGCTTTTACAGACGGACGTGACGTGGATCCTAAATCTGGAGGAAAATATATTCACGATTTAGAAGATTATATTAAAGATACTCCAGTAAAAATTGCTTCGATAATTGGACGTTACTATGCAATGGATCGCGACAAACGCTGGGAGCGTGTAAAATTAGCTTACGATCTAGTGGTTAACGGTGTTGGAACTCCATCAACAAATGCCGTTGCTAGCGTTTTGGACAGCTATGCAAAAGACGTAACAGATGAATTTATCGAACCAGTTGTTATCGTTGACGAAAATGCAAAACCTCTTGCTACAATTGTAGAAGGCGATGTTGTAATTTTCTTCAACTTTAGAACAGACCGAGGCCGTGAACTTACTGAAGCACTTTCTCAGCAAGATTTCCACGAGCAAAACATGCACAAACTAAACCTTTATTATGTAACATTGACGAACTACGACGAAACGTATCAAAACGTAAAAGTGGTTTACAATAAAGATAATATCACGGAAACTCTTGGTGAAGTTTTAGAACAAGCAGGCAAAAAACAAATTAGAATTGCTGAAACGGAGAAATATCCGCACGTAACATTTTTCTTTTCTGGAGGAAGAGAAGTTCCTTTTGAAGGAGAATCTAGAATCTTAAGAAACTCTCCAAAAGTAGCGACATACGATTTAAAACCTGAAATGAGCGCTTACGAACTAGCTGATGCTCTTGTTCCGGAATTGAACAAAGGTGAAGTTGATTTCGTTTGTTTAAACTTCGCAAACGGAGACATGGTTGGTCACACCGGAATTATGGAAGCAGCAATTAAAGCTTGTGAAGCTGTTGACGCTTGCGCGAAAAAAGTAATCGACGCTGCTCTTGCCAACGATTACACTACAATTGTAATCGCCGATCACGGAAACTGCGAAACGATGATTAATCCTGATGGTTCTCCAAATACGGCTCACACAACAAACCCAGTGCCTATTATTTTAGTTGACAAACAATTAAAAAGCATTCAAGATGGTGTTTTAGGTGATATTGCTCCAACAATTTTAGAATTGATGGGCGTTCAGCAGCCAAACGCAATGACTTGTCATTCACTTTTGTAATTTTTTTTAACCATATAAGTGATATAAGTTCATTTAAAATAGAACAAACAAAGAGAGGCGAATTCAGAAGAATTCGCCTCTCTTTTTTATGCCCATTTTTGTCATTTCGACGAAGGAGAAATCTCCATAAGTAACTCCGTGATGAAAAGCCAATCTTTGTAGAGCTTCTAGCGGAGATTTCTCCTTCGTCGAAATGACAAAACTGTGTGAAATTCTAAGAATCTTAAATTATAAAATAATGATAAATTTGCTCAACACCATAAATTATCAAACCAATAACTCCGCCAACTAAAGTTCCATTGATTCTGATGTATTGAAGATCTTTTCCTATTTCTAATTCTAATTTTTCAGAAACCTCTTTTCCATCCCAGCTTTTTACGGTTGACGAAATTAAATCTCCGATTACTTTTTTGTTGTTTAAAAGAACCGACAACAAATCATTTTTGATGAAATTATTGATTTTATCAGCCATAATCTGGTCTTCTTTTAATCCGTTCCCGAAGGTTTGAATTAAGCCCGCAAGACTATTTTTGATCGAAGAATTTTCTCCTTTGTTCAAATCAGTTGTAATAGATGATTTTATTTCGTCCCAAATTCCATTGATATAATCCTGAACTTCTTTTTTTCCAACAAATCCCAAAATCATATCGTTGATTTTAATTCGCATTTCTTCTGAGTTTTTCACCTTTTCTAAGAAGTTGAAAATGTATTCGTCAATTTTTAAACGCACAACACTTTCTGGATTTTTTGCTTCATTTAAAAAATCTTGCAAACCATTAAAAACACCTTCGGTTATGCTTTTATCCGCTAATCCAAAACTTAGAAGCGGGGTCGAAGCTTTTACTTTTTGTCTAATTAAATCTTTATTATTCGTCAATTCACTGCTCATTACTTCGAGAAGATTTGTCAGCATTTCGTTTTTTAAATTTCCTTTCTGCAAAGGTTCTAAAGCAACAGCAACCCAATTTCCGAAATTTATTCCTTCCATTTTTGCTGCAAATTGAACCTGAATAAATCTTTTGACATCTTCATCTTTGATGGTTCTTAAAATTCCAGGAATAATGTTTACTGCAACTGCATCAGCTATTTTATTCGCATTTTCATTTTGCGAAAGCCAATCTGCAGCCTTCAATGCAAAATTAAATTCGTCCAATTTAATCTCCATTTTTTCACGATCCAGAAATTCCTCGGAAACAAAATTTCCAAGATTCTCTCCTATTTCATTTTTCTTAGTCGGAATAATAGCCGTATGCCAAATCGGAATTCCCATAGGATGGCGAAAGAGCGCCACAACGGCAAACCAATCTGCAATTCCACCTACCATTGCCGCTTCACTAAAAGCCTGAAGTATTGGGATTTTAAAATAAATCGCAATTAAAAATAACAGTACTGCAATACCCAAAAGCCCCAAAGCATTGCTCTTCATTTTTTTAAGAGCTTTCACTTTTTCTATATCTCGATCCGTAATAGTTTCCATAATCACAATGGTTTTTACTACTAATTTAAGGTTTTTTTCTGAAAAAATCACGAGTCATTAGCCACGAATTCACGAATTACAGCAAACTTTATCTTTAAATTCATCAATAAAACAAATTTGCGAAATTCAATTTTCAATGTTTTTATTTGAGATAATTCGTGAATTCGTGGCGAAAAAAAATCACATAAAAAGTGAGATAAAAATTGTACTTTTGCGAACTGAAAATGGGAAAAATATGATTATCCAAAAAACTAGAGAGGAAATAGAATTAATGCGCGAAAGTGCTTTAATCGTATCAAAAACATTAGGAATGATTGCTTCTGAAATTAAAGAAGGAGTCACTACATTATATCTTGACAAATTAGCTGAAGAATTTATTCGTGATCACGGTGCCGTTCCAAGTTTCCTTGGATTGTACGATTTCCCGAATTCGCTTTGCATGAGCCCCAATGCTCAGGTTGTTCATGGTATTCCTAATAATGTTCCTCTAAAAAGTGGAGATGTTATTTCGGTTGATTGTGGTGCATTCAAAAATGGTTACCACGGAGATCACGCCTATAGTTTCGAAATTGGAGAGGTTGCGCCAGAAGTTAAAAAACTTCTACGTGTTACTAAAGAATCTCTTTACGTTGGAATTAGAGAATTTAAAGCAGGAAATCGTGTGGAAGATGTTGGAAATGCGATTCAAAAATATACGGAAGCTCACGGCTACGGCGTTGTTCGTGAATTGGTTGGACATGGTGTTGGGCAAAAAATGCACGAAGAACCAGAAATGCCAAATTACGGAAAACGCGGACGCGGAAAGCTTTTTGTTGAAGGAATGGTTGTCGCAATCGAACCAATGATCAACATGGGAACTAGAAACATCAAACAACTGAAAGATGGCTGGACAATCTTGACTGCTGATGGAAAACCAAGCGCACACTTTGAGCACGATGTAGCTTTAGTTGACGGAAAACCAGAATTATTATCCACTTTCCAATACATCTACAAAGCTTTAGGAATCGAAAGTAATGAAGAAGATGAATTCAGACAAGTGCCTTTGGTATTATAGTTATTCCACAGAGATTCACAAAGATATACGCCGAGATTCGCAAAATTTATTTATACGCCTTTTATAAAATGTATTTGGAAAATGAAGTATCACAAGACGAATTAAATACTATCTCATATAAAATTATAGGTTTAGCAATTGAAGTTCACAAACAATTAGGTCCGGGTTTACTGGAATCTGCTTATCAGGAATGCTTATACTACGAAATTGTAAATTCTGGTTTAACTGTTGAAAAACAAAAAGCATTACCAATAATCTATAAGGATATTAAATTAGATCATGGATATAGAATTGATTTGTTGATAGAAAACAAAATCGTAATTGAATTAAAAACAGTTGAAGCTTTTACAGATGTTCATTTTGCGCAAATATTAACCTATTTAAAACTTGGAAATTATCCTTTAGGATTGTTGATCAATTTTGACTCAAAAATTTTAAAAAACAATATAAAAAGATTTATAAACACTTAGTGAAGCTTTGCGCTCACTTTGTGTAACTCTGCGAAATAGCCCCCATGAAGAAACTTTTTAAATTAGTACTTAATACAATCCCGCGTCCATTATTAATTCGTTTGAGTTATGTGGCGCGCCCAATTTTAGCTTTCTCTTTAAAAGGAGATAAATTTACAGATCCTATTGATGGGAGAAGCTTTAAATCGTTTTTGCCTTACGGATACGGAAAACAACGTAACAATGTGCTTTCGCCAAGTACACTTTCTTTAGAGAGACACCGTTTGCTTTGGTTGTATTTAAATGATCAGACTGATTTTTTTACAGCTCCTAAAAAAGTATTGCATTTTGCTCCAGAACAAGCTTTTTACAAGAGATTCCGCAAGCAGAAAAATTTGGATTACACGACGACCGATTTACTTTCGCCTTTGGCAGATGTAAAAGCAGACATCTGTAATTTACCTTTCAAAGACAATGAATATGACGTTATTTTATGTAATCACGTTTTAGAGCACATTCCAGACGACACTAAGGCTATGCAGGAATTATACCGAGTTTTAAAACCAGGCGGAATGGCAATTTTGCAGATTCCTCAGGATTTATCCCGCGAAGTTACGTTTGCTGATGATTCTATTACAGATCAAAAAGAACGTGCTAAAATCTTCGGACAATACGATCACGTGCGTGTTTACGGGCGAGATTATTTCGATAAATTAAGAAGCATTGGTTTTATTGTAATCGAAGAAGATTATACGAATAAAATTGCACCCGAATTGGTTGAAAAATACTGTTTGGCAAAAGGCGAAATCATTCCGCTTTGCTTTAAACAGGAAAACTAATTTTTTTCACCATATAAGTCATATAAGTTCATTTAAAAAGGAGTTTTCAAATTATAACTATTTTGAAAACTCCTTTTATTTTTTTGCCCAAACCTAAATTACAAGCCTAACCAAATCCCAATACTTTGCAACCTACAAAATCCTTTCAGTTCTGTTTTGACATCAGTTTTGAAAAAAATCTGAACGCCTATATTCCAACAGCATATATTGTTGAAAACACCAGCGAAATCAAATATCTAGACAAAAAAGCAACCAAAGGCGTGCTTGAAAGTTTTGGTATTGATTATGAAACTTTAGATCCTAATTCAAAAAAGATTCTTACTATTTGTGAATCTTTAAAACCTGAATTTATATTTAAAAAATTCAGCGCCAAAGTTAAATCAGCAAAGACAATTGCCGATTTGCAGAAAGATTCTAAAATTGATTTTGCCATTCGTCAACACTTAAAAATCAATTTGGGTCCGTTTTATAGTTTAATTGTTCAAGAACAATATCCGCTATCTCTAGATTTAGGTCCAGAAAAGGATTTTTATCGTTCTAAAGTTAGCATTGAGCCTTTAGATTTTGAACCTCAAATTCACTTCGACAAACATTCAGAAGGAATCACTTATACCCTATCATTAAAAGAAAATGAAACTACATTTCTGCCGATGGACAATAAAGTAGTCATTCTTTCGGATGAGCCGGGCTGGCTGATTGTCAATAAAAAACTAGGACAATTAAAAGAGCTTAACGGTAAGAAACTGACTCCATTTTTGAAGAAAAAATCCATCGAAATTCCTTCCAAATTGGTTGATGATTATTTTAAAAATTTTATTCCAGAAATTGCCAAAAAAATTGACATTGAAGCCAATGGTTTTGAAATCGAACTTCGCGATCAAATCGCTTCTTGTTCGATTCAGCCCGTTTTTGATTTCTTTAAAAACCGCTATTATATCAACCTTAATTTCGATTATAACGGATATGTTTTTGATGGCAGTAAAACTAAAAAAACACATTCTTTCGTAGATTTCAGCGTAGCGAATGAGCCTAGAATAATTCAGTTTAAACGAAGCGCTGACGAAAATTTATATATCGAAAAACTATCCGAAATTGGTTTAGAAAAAATCAAAAATGAATTGTTTGGATTGAATTCTGAAAATGAAAATTCAGACCCTTACATCAACATTCAATTGATTATTGACCATAAAGAAAAACTCAAAGATTTAGGTTTTACTATTGAAAATCTGAAACTGGAAAGCAAGGAAATCATTACTGAAAATCATACAATTTCAGCTTCAAAAGAAACAACTGGAGATTGGTTTGACATTAAAATCATCATTACAGTCGGCAATTATAAGATTAATTTCAGCGAAATTATTCCAAACATAAAAAGCAAAGAAAGACTTTTCGCTTTGCCTGACGGAAACTACTTTTTGATTCCGTTAGAATGGTTTAGCAGATATGGTTCTTTAGCGAAATTAGCCAAAACAGAAAATGGCGCGTTACTTTTGCGAAAAAGCAATTTTACCGCTTTAGACGGAATTTCCGAAATTGATAATGATTTAGATCAGATTTATCAGGCCGAATTTACGGCTTCAGATCTGATAAAAGCGACTTTAAGACCATATCAAATTGATGGCGTAAAATGGCTTTTAGGACATTTCAATTCCAATATGGGCGCGTGTCTGGCTGATGACATGGGACTTGGAAAAACGTTGCAAACTTTGTCTGTTTTGGTTTCGGTACAAGAACAATTAGGCTTTACCACCAAAACGACCAATTTTGATTTGTTTGCCAACGAAACTACGATTGAAAGAGAACCATTAAAAGCTTTGATCGTTTTACCTTCTTCTTTGGTTTTTAACTGGTTTAATGAAGCTGGAAAGTTTACACCTCACTTTTCGAAAATGCAATATGTGGGTAATGATAGAAAATTATTAGTGAGCAGAATCAATTCGACCGATTTAATTTTTACAAGCTACAGCATCATTCACAGAGATATTTCTATTTTAGAAAAATACGATTTCCGTTATCTGATTTTAGATGAAAGTCAATACATTAAAAACAAAAATTCTAAGATTTTTAAAGCCATAAATAAAATTAGTACAGGACATAAAATTGCTTTGAGTGGAACGCCGATTGAAAATTCGCTTGACGATTTATGGTCACAAATGCAATTTATCAATCCGGAGATTTTGGGCAGTTATGCTTTCTTTATGGAAAATTTCAAAAATCCGATTGAGAAAAAACAGAATGAGGAAGTTTTAGCCGAATTAAAAAATCTTATTCAGCCGTATATTTTAAGACGAACCAAAGAACAGGTTTTAAAAGATTTGCCAGAATTAACCGAGCAGATTTATTACTGCGACATGGATCCGGAACAGGAAAAATTATACGAAAAAGAAAAATCTAAAGCTCGTAATTTCTTGCTTAAAACAGATGGCTCTCCTGATAAAATCAGCATTATCAATACTTTGATGAAATTGCGTCAGCTGAGCAATCACCCAAAAATGGTCGACCAGGAATCTGAAATTGATTCTGGAAAATTTATTGCCGTTACGAATTATCTGGAGAATTTAGTCAAAGCAAAACAGAAAGTGATCATTTTCAGTTCGTTTGTGACCAATTTGAATTTCTATACGGATTGGTGCAAAGAAAACAAAATTCAGTTTTGCGAAATTACTGGCGAGACGCCTGCAGATAAAAGAGAACAGCAAGTGAAACTGTTTCAGGAAAAAGAAAATCCGTTATTATTCTTTATTTCCTTAAAAGCCGGCGGAGTTGGTTTGAATATTACGAAAGCTTCTTATGTTTTATTTTTGGATCCTTGGTGGAATCCTTTCGCAGAAAAACAAGGTGTTGCGCGTGCACACAGAATTGGACAGCTGAATAAGGTAAACGTAATTCGATTTATTTCGAAAAACACGGTTGAAGAGAAAATCATCAAACTGCAGGAAAACAAAAAACTGTTGTCTGATTCTCTTTTAGAAGAAAGTTATATTAATGATGAAATTGAAGGCAACTTAGAATACATTTTAGGTTCTTAATTGTTAAACCCAATAGATTGGCATCTTTTTCGTTGTATAAAATTGTTATATTTACAAATCTTACAACGAAATCCGATGCCAAAATTTTTATATACTAGTTTTATATTCCTTTTTATTTTCACTTTCGCGAAAGCACAAGAAAAAGAAATTGATCCTCCTTATAATATTAAAACGGTTTCTTTTATTCAGAATGGCAGTAATGTTGCGCCAATTTTCGAATTAGGCGATGCCTTCACATTTCAATTTGATGATTTGTTTGGGAATGAGGCCAACTATTATTTTGAAGTTCTTCATTGCGATTACAACTGGATTCCAACAGCTATTCCGAAAACAGATTATGTTGTCGGCATGGATAATCAGAGAATTACAGAATTTTCCAATTCGTTTAATACGCTTCAGGTTTACACGCATTACAGACTTTCTTTTCCGAATCAGTTTACGCAATTATTGAAACTTTCAGGAAATTATATGCTTCGAATTCTCAACGAAGACAGAGAAGTTGTTTTTTCGAGAAAATTTATTTTGTTCGAAAATCATTGTACGGTTGGCGCTCAAGTAAAAAGAAGCCGTACTCTGAGCAACATTGACTACAAACAGAATCTTGAATTTACGGTTTTATCTAATGATATAGCCTTTCAAACGCCATTGCAGAATGTAAAAGTGCTTTTACTCCAAAACGGAAATTTTCAGACTCAGATAAAAAACATTGTTCCTCAATACACCATTGGCAATCAGCTGATTTATAAATACGATAAAGAAACTCAATTTTGGGGCGGAAACGAGTTTTTGTATTTTGAAAACAAAGACATTCGTGCGGCTAGTAACAATGTTGCCAAAATAGGTTCAAACAATGATATTTATAATGCATTTTTATATACGAATGCAGCAAGAGGAAATCAGATTTACACGAATTATGAAGATGTAAACGGAAATTTTGTAGTGAAGAACATCAACGGTTCTAATAATGACATTGAAGCCGATTATGCTTGGGTTTATTTTACGCTTTCTGCACCCGCTTTTAGAATGAACAAAGACATTTATATTACCGGAATGTTTAATAATTACAGTCTTTCGCCAGAATATAAAATGGATTACAATAACGACAAAGGTGTTTTTGAAAAAGCCATTATGATTAAGCAAGGTTTTACTAATTTTCAGTATACAGTTGCAGACAAAAAAGGCGTTGTTGATTTTGAAAATGCCATTGACGGAAACTTTTATCAGACTGAAAACGAGTACACCATCTTGGTTTATTACAAAGAGGCAACCGATCGCTATCAGCGCGTAATTGGAAAGGGAAATGCAAACTCTATCAATATAGTCAATTAAAACAATGTTAAGGTTTTAGTTTAAACGAATTTTTTTCGTAGCTTTGCCACTATAACACTCACATATATACGGCGTTAGTATGGTTTCTCAAATTACACGAGGCATAAAAATATCTGTTTTGACTAGTTTTGAAGGTACATACTTCAAAAACTACAAGATTCATTTTGCTTTTAGTTACGTAGTTACCATCGAAAATCATAGTAAAGATTCTGTTCAATTAACTTCACGTCACTGGGAGATTTTTGATTCTTTAAATGATTTAGAAGTGGTAGATGGCGAAGGTGTAATTGGTAAAAAACCGGTTCTAAAACCTGGTGAAAACCACACTTACAGTTCTGGCTGTTTATTATCGTCTCCTTATGGCGCAATGAAAGGTCATTTTAATATGATCAATTTTACTACAACAAAAACATTCAAAGTAATTGTTCCTACTTTTAGAATGTGCGCTCCTTTTGCATTAAATTAGGATATAGTTTACATCTATAGCTTTTATCGTTATCTTAATCATAAAATTGTCAATTTATTAATTTATCCTTTGTACTTTTGTGCACCGTTAGATTATTCGTAACAAATCAAATCGTCTAACTATTAAATTATCTAATAATCTAATTTTAATAACATGCTTAAAGGATTTTTTCATGTACCAAAAGCGGTAAACGAGCCTGTAAAAAGCTACGCACCAAACTCACCAGAAAAAGCTGCTGTTCAGGCTGCTTATACCACAATGTGGAATTCTCAAATTGACGTTCCTTTACATATTGGAAGCGAAGAAATCAGAACTGGAAATACAAGAAACATTACAGCTCCACACGACCACAAACACGTTGTTGGAAAATATCATTTAGCTGAAAAACAACATATCGAAAAGGCAATTGCCAATGCACTTGAAGCAAGAAAAGCATGGGCAAACATGGCATGGGAACAGCGTGCTGCTATCTTCTTAAAAGCTGCTGAACTTATCGCAGGACCATACAGAGCTCGTATCAACGCTGCTACAATGATTGGTCAGTCAAAAAATATTCACCAAGCAGAAATCGACGCTTCTTGTGAGCTAATCGACTTTTTACGTTACAATGTTGAGTTCATGACTCAAATCTACAACGATCAGCCGAAATCAGATTCTACTGTTTGGAACCGTGTAGAATACAGACCATTAGAAGGTTTTGTTTACGCAATCACTCCATTCAACTTTACTGCAATCGCTGCAAACCTTCCTGCAAGTGCTGCAATGATGGGTAACGTTGTAATTTGGAAACCAAGTGACAGCCAAGTTTTTTCTACAAAAATTATTTTAGATGTTTTCAAAGAAGCTGGAGTTCCTGACGGAGTTATTAACGTAGTTTTCGGCGATGCTCTAATGATTACTGATACTGTATTGGCTAGCCGTGATTTTGCTGGTGTTCACTTTACAGGATCAACTCATGTATTTAAAGATATCTGGGCTAAAATCGGTGCTAACATTCACAATTACAAAACATACCCAAGAATCGTTGGTGAAACTGGAGGAAAAGATTTCATCATCGCTCACCCAAGTGCAAACGTAAAACAAGTGGTTACAGGAATTACTCGTGGAGCATTTGAATTCCAAGGGCAAAAATGTTCAGCAGCTTCTAGAGCTTACATCCCACAAAGTTTATGGCCAGCTGTAAAAGAGCAATTAATTGCTGATGTGAAATCTATGAAAATGGGTTCTCCAGAAGATTTTGGAAACTTCATTACAGCAGTTATTCACGAAGGTTCTTTTGACAAATTAGCTAGTTACATTGACCAAGCTAAAAAAGATGCTGACGCTGAAATCATCGTTGGAGGAAATTATGATAAAGCTGTAGGATACTTTATTGAGCCAACAGTTATTGTAACTACAAATCCTAAATATACTACAATGGAAACTGAGTTGTTCGGACCAGTTATCACTATTTATGTTTACGAAGATGCTAAATGGGAAGAAACTCTTGAATTAGTTGATACTACTTCTGAGTACGCTTTAACAGGAGCTGTATTTAGCCAAGATCGTTACGCTATCGAAGTGGCTACAACTAAATTACAAAACGCTGCTGGTAACTTCTACATCAATGACAAACCAACTGGAGCTGTTGTAGGAATGCAACCATTTGGTGGAGCTAGAGCTTCTGGAACTAACGATAAAGCTGGTTCTGCTTTGAACTTATTGCGTTGGGCTTCTCCAAGAACTATCAAAGAAACTTTTGTAACTCCAGAAGATTACAGATACCCATTCTTAGGTTAATATATTCAAATTTCAGATTTCTCGTAAATCTAAATATAAATAAAGCCGATTCTTTAAAAAAAGGAATCGGCTTATTTTTTACTTACAATTATTTTTTTGTAATACTTTTCTTATTTATTTAAAAATCAGCTCTTTAATACTTAAATATGTCTTATTTTGACAGTTTTAAAACCTCTTGGTCTAGTCAAAAAAGACACATACATATAATTTTGCCTCATATTAAACAAGATTAATAAATTCAATAAATCAACAGTATAAGTATGAGAAATTTAAATAACGTTCCAAAAGTTATTATGGAATCAAAAAGCATTGGCCATGCAATCAACTATAAATGGACAAAAAAGAAAATAAATAAACTTTTAGATCCTATTGAAGGAAACGAAGATCTTGAACAGGTTTTAATGCAAATAAACCATAAAGGTTCAATTGGTTTAACTGCAGCACTATTAGAATGGGTTTACTGGCGTTTTACAGGCTACAGCCAAGCAACAAATGATACGCAAAAGCGTATTGAAGCTCTTTGGTGTTCTATTAATAATCGCGAGCAAACAAATCCGTTATTATTTGACACCGAATTTGAAATTCCTGCGGCTGGTTCGGTCAATGGAGCAATATGGATTGCATTAATGAATGTGACAATGATAGACGTAAGATACCGCAAGGGTTCTTACTTTTTACAAAACGACCTTGTAGGATTAGTAATTTTGGCTCGCCATATCACACCAAAAAAGAAAAACTTCGACAATTGGCTTACTCAAACTATTGCCAACTTAGCTTATACTCATCCGAATCCATACAAAAATGATGAGCTGGATGAAAGTGATGAAGCAATCTATGATTCATCAAACGAACCTGTAATTTGCCGTGAGTTCTTCTTTGATGAAAATTTCGATTATTCAATTGAAGCAACTGAAAATGCAATTCATGGTTTCATAAACAATTTAGACCTTAAAGCAAACAGCTTTTTGAATCTTCCAAAAAAGGCTTCTTAATTTTTAAGCTTTAGTTTTGTTCAAAAAATAGCCCGTTTAGAAAATTCTAAACGGGTTGTTTACTTTTTAAGGTTTAAATTTTAAAGGAAGATGAACCACTTTTTTTGTTTCAAAAAACTCATCCTCAAAAAAATCTGCTAAATCATATAATGTAGCATTTGGAAAATCTTTCAGTTCTTCCGCCAAATCACCTCCTTTTAAATAAAGAATTCCATTTTTCAATTTGTGTTTATGCTGTTTCTTGATTTTATCTTTAATCCATGAAACAAAATCTGGCATATTCGTTACAGCTCGGCTTACAATAAAATCGAAATCACCTTTTACCAGTTCTGCACGTTTTTGCTCTGCTTTTACATTCTTTAGTTCTAATGCATCTGCAACACCTTGAACTACTTTTATTTTTTTTGCAATAACATCAATCAAATAAAAACGAGTTTCGGGAAAAAGAATCGCTAACGGAATTCCAGGAAAACCTCCCCCCGTTCCAACATCTAAAACCGTTGTTCCAGGTTCGAACTTCATGACTTTAGCAATTCCTAATGAATGCAAAATATGTTTTGTATATAATGAATCAATGTCTTTACGCGAAATAACATTAATTTTTTCATTCCAATCGTGGTATAAAAAGTCTAATTTTTGAAATTGTTCGATTTGAAGATCGGATAAATTGGGAAAATATTTCAATATCTCATCCATTGCTGTAAATTTTTAACAAAAGTACTACTTTACGATTGAAATATTTAACTCAATTTTGCAAATTGAAAATTTATAATAATTACCTTTGAAAACTATTTAAATTAATTATGAATAACACTGCTCCAACTTTTGCTAGGCAAGACAATTTAAAGTTTTTTAGAACGCTTAACTCACGCGTTAACAATTACTTTAAAGAAAATAATATCAAAAAAACCGGAAATTGGCAATTGCACTTAAAAGCTGTTATTTTATTTGCTGTGTTTTTAACTCCGTACTTTTTAATTCTCACTCTTAATATGCCTTTTTGGCTCATGCTTTTACTTTCGATCGTAATGGGAGTTGGAATGGCCGGCGTTGGGATGAATGTAATGCACGACGGAAATCATGGCTCTTATTCGACTAAAAGCTGGATTAATAAATTTATGGGTGGAACGATTTATGTTTTAGCTGGAAACGTTTACAACTGGCAGGTACAGCATAATGTGCTTCATCATACTTATACTAACATTCCTGGTCACGACGAAGATTTAGATGCAGGACGCATTATTCGTTTTACAGAACACGCTGAATGGCATCGTTTTCACCGTTTTCAACATTATTATTCTGTTTTCTTATACGGATTATTGACTTTCAATTGGGCATTAACAACCGATTTTAAGCAAATGCGTAATTACTTAAAAAGAAAATTATCTTACGGTGAGCCAAAAAATCCAAAAATTTTATGGACGACGCTAATTATTACTAAAGTAATTTACGTTTCTATCTGGATCGTTTTACCAATTGTAATTGGAATAACATGGTGGAAAGTTCTTATTGGCTTTTTCGCAATGCATTACACTGCTGGATTAATTCTAAGTATTGTGTTCCAATTAGCACATGTTGTAGATCACACAACAAATCCAACGCCTAATGATTTAGGAGAAATGGATAATACTTGGGCCGTACACCAATTGTATACTACAACTAATTTTGCTCCTAAAAATGCAATTGTAAACTGGTACACAGGCGGATTAAACCATCAAATCGAACATCATATTTTCCCAAATATCAGTCACATTCATTACGGTAAAATCGCAAAAATTGTAAAAGAAACTGCAAAAGAATGCAACTTGCCATATTATGAATATAAAACAATGCGAAGCGCTGTTATTGCTCACTTTAAGCATTTGCGTGAATTGGGAATGAAACCAGAATTAGCCGTTTAAAACTAAAAAAAATCTATTAATAATTAACCTTCCTTAAACAACACAGCAAATTTAAGGACATTCAAAAATTTTATAATGAATCATATTCTTTCGGACAGAATCAACAACTTAGCGACTTCGCAAACATTAGCAATGGCCGCTTTAGCGCGCGAATTAAAAGCACAAGGAAAAGACATTATCAGCTTAAGTTTAGGTGAGCCAGATTTCAATACACCTGATTTTATCAAAGAAGCTGCAAAAAAAGCAATCGACGATAATTACAGCACATATTCTCCTGTTGACGGATACCAAGATTTAAAAGAAGCTATCTGCAGAAAATTCAAAAGAGACAATGATTTAGAATACAAACCATCTCAAATCGTAGTTTCTACGGGAGCAAAACAATCATTATACAACATTGCGCAAGTAATGTTAAACGACGGCGATGAAGTGATTTTACCAGCACCTTACTGGGTTTCTTATTTCGAAATCGTAAAACTTTCTGGCGGAGTTCCTGTTGAAGTTCCAACTTCTGTAGAAACAGATTTCAAAATCACTCCAGAACAATTAGAAGCTGCAATCACACCAAAAACAAAAATGATGTGGTTCTCTTCTCCATGTAATCCTTCAGGATCGGTTTACAGCAGAGAAGAATTAACAGCTTTAGCTAAAGTTTTAGAAAAACACCCAAATATTTACGTTGTTGCAGACGAAATCTATGAGCACATCAATTTCTCTGGAACTTTCTGCAGCATCGGTTCTATCCCAGGAATGTTAGAAAAAACAATCACTGTAAACGGAGTTGCAAAAGCATTCGCCATGACAGGATACAGAATTGGTTACATCGGAGCTCCAGAATTCATCGCAAAAGCGTGTACAAAAATTCAAGGACAAGTAACTTCTGGTGCAAATTCTGTGGCGCAAAGAGCTACAATTACAGCTGTAGATGCTGACCCAAGCGTATTAAACGAAATGGTTCAAGCTTTCCACGGACGTAGAGATTTAGTTGTCGGACTTTTAAAAGAAATTCCTGGCGTAAAAATCAACGTTCCAGAAGGAGCTTTCTACGTATTCCCAGACGTTTCTTCTTTCTTCGGAAAAACTTTAAAAGGACACGAAATTAAAGATGCAAACGACGTTTCTATGTATCTTTTAGCAGAAGCAAACGTTGCTACAGTAACTGGAGATGCTTTCGGAAATCCAAATTGTATCCGTTTCTCTTACGCAACAAGCAACGACATTTTAAAAGAAGCATTACGCAGAATCAAAGAATCTTTGACTGCATAACATATTCTAAGTTTTATAAAAACGGCTTAAGGTTCAAAGTTTCATCACTTTTATACTTTAAGCCGTTTTTTTATGAAATCAATTTGGGCGTGCCCCTCCGGGTCGGGCTATCCGTTACAAGTCCTCGCACTTCCTCCGTCAGGCTCCGGGCTTTCCACTTCTATCCCTCACGCAAAACGGTAAACGAGAAGATTGTTTTCAAAAGAAATATGCGAATTTAAAATTGGTGAAATCCGAGAATTCTTGGCAAAAAAAACAGTAGTTTCAAAATTCCCATTCCAAAATATTATAAAACCAAAATTGTAATCCTGTAAAACAAAGCGTTTTATAATTGCAAACTTTGTAACATATTAATTTCAAAAAATTATATGTCATGACACATGCAGAAGAAACCACAACAGAAACAATTAAAACTTTAGAAGGATTAATTTCAATTCTTGAAGATGGAAAATTAGGATATACAAATGCAGCGGAGCATGTAGAGAATCCAGCAATGAAAACCGATTTCCTTGAATATGCCCGCGAACGAGCTTTGTTTATTGTAGAGTTGCAAAACCAAATCAATAAACTAGGAAAATCGACAGATACTTCTGGTGGTGGACCGCTTGGAGCTTTACACCGCACTTGGATTGATATCAAATCTGCCTTTACAGGAGGCGATACCGAATCCATCATAAACGCCTGCATTACTGGTGAAGAAGCCGCAATCGAAAAATACAAAATGGCACTCGAAGAAAATCACTTGGAACACGATCAAATTTATATCGTTTCAAAACAATTGAATAGTATTCAAAATACTTTATCACAAATTAAAATGAGAGCTAATTAGTCGATCGATCGATTCATGCTTTTTTTTTGAAAACTGCTCGGTCTTCGGATCGGGTGGTTTTTTTCTTTTTAATAAAACATAAATGAGCGGATTAAAATCCGCCCCTACAAAATATTTCGAGCTTCTAGCTCTTTGCCCGATCAAGTTCCGAAGGAACGATCCATTTTGTAATAACGGATTTCAATCCGTTTTTAGAAATAAAACCAAATCCTTCCAAGTTAATAGTTAACAATTTCAAAAAAATCGCTTCAGAACTAGCAAACTCAAATAATTTATTAGACCTTTGCACACTTTTTTTCGTGAATACCACAAAAGGCTAAAGTTTTAGAAATGAAGAAGAAAATAGAAATATTAGCTCCAGCTAGAGATTTAATCGGCGGAATGGCAGCTATTAACAGCGGTGCAGATGCAGTATATATTGGTGCGCCACAATTTGGAGCACGTTCTAATGCCAACAACTCTATTGAAGATGTTGCGGCATTAGTAAAATACGCGCACTTATTTAACGCTCAGGTTTTTGTGGTAATGAATACCATTTTATACGACAACGAATTAGATACGTGTCGTGCCATGATTTGGGAATTATATGGTATTGGTGTTGATGCACTAATCATTCAAGATATGGCGATTATGGAAATGGACTTACCTCCTATCGTACTTCACGCCAGCACACAAGCCAATAACCGGGACGCAGATAAAATCAAATTCCTTAAAGATGCCGGAATTAAACGTGTGGTTTTAGCACGTGAGTTAAACTTGCATCAAATTAAAACAATCTACGATCACGCTGATGTTGAATTAGAATTCTTCGTAACTGGAGCATTATGCGTATCCTTCAGCGGAAACTGCTATATGAGTGTGGCAAACGGAGAACGAAGCGCAAACCGTGGTTCTTGTGCTCAAAACTGCCGCTTACCTTATAACTTGATCGACGGAAACGGAGAAACTTTAATCAAAAACAGTCACTTACTTTCGATTAAAGATTTAGATGTTTCAGATCAAATTCCGAATTTGATCGAAGCTGGAATTGTTTCTTTTAAAATTGAAGGTCGTTTAAAAGATGTGGCTTATGTTAAAAACAACGTTTCTTATTTGCGCCAAAAATTAGACAGTTATCTAGAAGGAAGCGATAAATACACTAAAGCCTCTTCTGGAAAATGTACTTATACTTTCGATTCTACTTTAAGCAGAACTTTCAATCGTGGTTATACTGATTATTTCGTAAACGACAGAAATAAATCAATTGGTTCTTGGGAAAGTCCAAAATCAAAAGGTCAATACATCGGTAAATTAATCCGTACCATTGGAGATGCTTACGAAATCGAAAACGGCGAATTACTAAACAACGGCGACGGACTTTGTTTCATCAACGAAAACAACGAAGCTGACGGAATTTACGTAAACAAAGCAGAAAACGGAAAAGTTTATCCAAACGTTCTAAAAGAAATCAAAGACGGAACTTTTATTTACCGTAACAACGATATTGCTTTCATCAAAATTGTTGAAAGAGAAGACAGTGCGATCCGTAAAATTGGAACTACATTATTGCTTACCGAGAACGAAAATGGTTTTGAGTTAATCGCAACCGACGAAGACGGAAACGTAAGCATAGTAAAATTGGAGCATGCAAAAGAGCAGACAAAAACTGGTGAATCAATTGAAGAAAACATTAAAGTACAATTGGCAAAAACAGGTTTTACACCTTACAGCGCCGATGAAATTAATGTAATGTTCTCTCAAAACTGGTTCCTTCCTATTTCAAAAATCAACGAAATGAGAAGAAATGTTTTCGAACAATTATCAGAAATTCGTTTGGCAAATTACAAACGCGAAGAACATCAATTGGTAAAAACCTCACATCCTTATCCAGAAACTAAACTGGATTTCATGTACAACGTTTCCAACAAAACCGCTCGTAAATTCTACGAACGCCACGGTGTTACCGAAATCGAAAAAGCATTTGAATTACAATGGGATCCAGGAAAATCTCGTGTAATGACAACTAAATATTGCATCAAATACGAATTAAAAAAATGTCCAATTCACCAAAAAGATATTGTTGGTGTTAAGGTAAAAGAACCTTTGGTTTTAAAACAGGGCGAGTTAGAATACAAACTAAAATTCAACTGCAAACCCTGCGAAATGGAAATCTGGGAAAAAGATGCCGAATTTGAGATTGAAGAAGATCAATTTCATTAATTTTAACCGCAGAGTTTTTTTAAACCGCAAAGACGCAAAGGAATACGCAAAGTTCGCAAAGATTAATTTTAAAATCTTTGCGAACTTTTTCTTTTCCTTAAAAACAGAACTTAGCGTTCGTTGCGTAATTCTTTGCGAACTTTGCGGTTAAATGCACATTGTGTAGACGCACTGCAGTGCGTCTCTACATTCAAACATACGAATAGACCTTTGCGGTTAAAAACATTTTTCCCTACTTTTACTTCTCCAACAATACACCACTCCAAAATGAAAATACTACTTCTCGGTTCAGGCGAATTAGGCAAAGAATTTGTCATCGCTGCACAACGAATCGGACAAACTATAATCGCTGTTGACAGTTATGAAAACGCTCCAGCCATGCAAGTCGCGCACGGTTTTGAAGTCATCAACATGCTTGACGGAGAAGCGCTTGACCGAATCGTAGCCAAACACAAACCCGATTTTATCGTTCCCGAAATAGAAGCCATTCGCACCGAACGTTTTTATGATTACGAAAAACAAGGCATTACCGTAGTTCCTTCAGCGAAAGCGGCCAACTTTACCATGAACCGTAAAGCAATCCGCGATTTAGCAGCAAAAGAACTCGGATTAAGAACAGCAAAATACCAATACGCAACATCGGCAGAGGAACTTCAAAAAGCCGTTCAAGAAGTCGGAATTCCATGTGTGGTAAAACCCTTAATGTCTTCTTCAGGAAAAGGACAATCGACAATCAAATCGGAAAGTGATATCGAAAAAGCCTGGCAATACGCCGTTGCAGGTTCGCGTGGCGACGTTATCGAAGTGATTGTAGAAGCTTTTGTAGATTTCCATTCTGAGATTACGCTTTTAACGATTACTCAAAATAATAATCCAACTTTATTCTGCTCGCCAATTGGCCACAGACAAGAAAGAGGCGATTATCAAGAAAGCTGGCAGCCTGCTTTGGTTTCAGAAAAAGATTTGTACGAAGCACAGGATATGGCTGAAAAAATTACCGAAGCGCTTGGCGGTGCCGGACTTTTTGGTGTTGAATTTTTCCTGACCAACGAAGGCGTTTATTTCTCTGAACTTTCACCGCGTCCACATGATACCGGGATGGTAACTTTAGCAGGAACGCAAAATTTCAACGAATTCGAATTGCATTTAAGAGCAATTTTAAGTCTTCCAATTTTCGAAATTACTTTAGAAAAAGCTGGAGCAAGTGCTGTAATTTTAGCATCAGAAGATTCAACCAATCCAACTTTTACAGGAATTGAAAAAGTAGCTGCTTTGCCAAAAACCGATTTCAGAATTTTCGGAAAGCCAACATCAAGACCTTACCGCAGAATGGGAGTTGTTTTAAGTCATGACTCGCTTTTAACTCCTATAAATGAAGTAACCGAACGGGCTAAAGAAACGGCAAAATTAATAACTGTAAACTCGTAGAATTAAATTAAAAATTTTCTTTAACACATAACAGATTAACTATAATTCTTAATCATGAAAAATATATTATTAGCGACATTCCTTTTTATTGGAATCGCTGTACAAGCTCAAAGCCAAAAGAAATTTGATAAACCAACAATCGTTGAAGCTTCTTGTGGAGAATGCCAATTTGGAATGAAAGGCAAAAGCTGTGATTTAGCTGTCCGCATCGATGGAAAAAGTTATTTTGTAGACGGAACAACGATTCACGATCACGGAGATGCGCATTCTGAAAAAGGTTTTTGCAACGCAATCAGCAAAGCTTCTGTTACGGGAGAAATTGTAAATAACCGATTCAAAGCCACTTCATTTACTTTAATAGACGATAAAAAATAATGGAATTAATTCTTGAAAACATTGCCAAACACGTTTCTCTGACTCCAGAAGAACAGGCGCTTTTTTTATCTAAATTAGAAACAAATACATACAAAGCCAAAACGCTTTTGTTAAATGCTGGTGAAGTTTGCAAACATTCTTATTTTGTAAATTCTGGTATTTTAAGAAGTTTCAATATCAACGACAATATTGTCGAACACGTTCTTTCCTTTGCCTGCGAAGGCTGGTGGATGAGCGACATGTACAGCTTTTTTTCGCAGAAACCAGGACAGCTTTTTATTGAAGTTCTGGAAGAAGCAGAAGTAGTTTCTTTATCGAAAGAAAACCAAGAGCAATTGTATCTTGAAATTCCAAAATTGGAACGTTTTTTCAGGATTTTAATTGAGAATTCATTAGTTGCGAATCAACAGCGATTGATGGATAACTTAAGTTTACCTGCCGAAGAACGTTTTGAAAAGTTCACTAAAAAATATGGAGGATTGGTACACAAAGTTCCTCAAAAACAAATTGCATCTTTCATTGGTGTAACTCCTGAATTTTTCAGCAAAATGAAAGCTCGTCTTTTAAAAAAGTAAAAAAGAATTTAACCATTAAGAACATTAAGATTCATTAAGCTAAATTTAAACTTTCTTAATATTGAAGGACATAAAGCTTAACTTTCTCAATATCTTAATAGTAAAAAATAACCATTAAGACATTAAGGTTCATTAAGCTAGACTTAATCTTTCTGATTAGTGAAGAAAATAAAGCTTAACTTTCTTAATATCTTAATGGTAAAAAAATAAATTAAAATTGCTCAACCTCTGTCGAATGTTTCATTGCGGTTATAGATGATCTTCCTATCATCACCGTGTTTTGAACGGCATCGAAATAGGAGGTTCCCACAAAAGCCTGATGTTTTACAGCTCTGAATCCGTTTTTTTGGAGAGCGAATTCTCTTTCCTGCAATTCAGAATAACCCGCCATGCCGCGTTCTTTATAGGCTTTCGACAATTCGAACATACTCGTATTCAAAGCATGGAATCCTGCCAAAGTGATGAATTGAAAACTATATCCCATTGCTGCTAAATCTTCTCTGAACGTTTCCATTTCAGCAACTGATAATTTCGCAGCCCAATTGAAAGACGGAGAACAATTGTACGCCAGCATTTTATCTGGAAATTCCTTTTTAATCGCTGTTGCAAATTTTCTAGCGTACTCTAAATCCGGGTTACTGGTTTCCATCCAAATCAAATCGGCATAAGGAGCGTAACTCAAACCTCTTGCAATCCCTTGGTCGATTCCGTTGTTTACATAGAAGAAACCTTCAGCCGTTTTTTCTCCAGTTAAGAATTTACGATCTCTCGGGTCTGCATCGCTTGTCAGTAAATTCGCTGCATCAGCATCTGTTCTTGCAACGATTAAAGTTGGAACTCCCATAACATCTGAAGCCAATCGCGCAGCAATCAGCTTGTTAATCGCTTCTTGTGTCGGAACCAAAACTTTTCCGCCGAGATGCCCGCATTTTTTAGCAGAACTTAATTGATCTTCAAAATGAACTCCAGAAGCTCCGGCTTCAATCATTGATTTCATTAATTCGAAAGCATTTAGGTTTCCTCCAAAACCTGCTTCGGCGTCAGCCACAATCGGAACTAAATAATCTTTTTTATCTTCAATTTTATTTACAGTCTGAATCTGATCGGCGCGCAATAAAGCATTATTGATCTTTTTTACCACCATCGGAACGCTGTTTACAGGGTATAGCGATTGGTCTGGGTACATTTCGCCCGCCAGATTCGCATCAGCGGCAACTTGCCATCCGCTCAAATAAATCGCTTCTAAACCAGCATCTACTTCCTGAATCGCCTGATTTCCTGTTAAAGCCCCCAAACCCGCAACATAATCCTGACTTTTTAACTTTCTCCATAATTTCTCTGCACCCAATTTTGCAATAGAATGCTCAATTTTATACGATCCCTGAAGCGTCACTACTTCACTCGCAGTGTAAGGACGCTCCACTCCTTTCCATCTCGGGTTCGTAATCCAATCGTTAATTAATTCCTGAATTCTGTCTTCTGTTGTTTTCATAAATAATATAGTTAAGTTGGTTAGTAAGTAATAGTGTTCAGTTCACAGTTTTTAGTGTTCAGTTTCTTACTGAACGTGAAATACTGTACGAGTTGAATTTTAACACATAGAATCATAGTTTTACTTTGTGGCTAAAGGCGTTTTACTTGTTTCAATGCATCCCGAAGCTTCGGGACTATGTGTAAACCTAATTTTTTCTTTTACCTTTTTTATTAAACTAAAATCTATGTTTATATGTGTTAAAAAATTAATTTCATCTGCCTGATCTGCAAAATCTGCGGAGAAATTTTTTGCTCGCAGATTCCGCAGATTGAGCAGATTGAGCAGATTTTATTTTAGAGTTATAAATATTTGTAACATGGAATCGTTAAGAAATCAACGAAATCGGCATTTACAACTAGTCTCTCCAAAACTTTTTCAGCTAATGGAAATTGCTGTTCTTCGTGTTTTTCTTCGCCTAATTCTGTTTTGATTTTTTGGAATTCATCCAAAGCCAATTCGTGATAATAGGCCAGATCTAATTTTCGTCCATTATCCAAAACCACTTTATTCTGAAGCCATTGCCACAATTGCGATCTTGAAATTTCAGCAGTTGCCGCATCTTCCATCAAATTATGCAGTGCCGCTGCGCCTTGTCCGTTTAGCCATGAAGCCAGATATAAAACCGCAACATTGATATTTTTTCGAACACCATTTTCTGTAATCAATCCGATTGGTGGTTCAATTAGATCTGCTTCAGTAATTTTTCGGTGTTCTCTTTTAACATGAATCTGGTTTGGACTTGGCATTCCTTCATCAAAAACAGCTTTAGCTAATGGAACCAAATCAGGATGTGCCACCCAAGTTCCGTCATGGCCGTTTCGAACTTCGCGTTCTTTATCGGTTTTTACTTTCGCGAACGCTATTGCATTGGCTTCATCATTATTTCGAATCGGAATTTGTGCCGCCATGCCGCCAATCGCATGAATTCCACGTTTGTGGCATCTTTGAATTACCAGATTTGAATAGGCATTCATAAAAGGCGAAGTCATATTTACCTGATCACGATCTGGAACAATGAATTTTGGATTTTTTCTAAACTTTTTAATGTAAGAGAAAATATAATCCCAGCGTCCGCAGTTCAAGCCAACAATGTGTTCTTTCAATTCGTAAATAATTTCATCCAACTGGAAACTTGCTGTAATCGTTTCAATCAAAACCGTCACTTTTATCGTTCCTCTTTTCAGTTTCAAATAATCTTCTGTAAAATCAATTACGCTGTTCCACCATCTTGCTTCTAGATAATGTTCTAATTTCGGAATGTAGAAATACGGTCCAGAATTGTTCTCCAAAAGTCTTTTATGATTGTGGAAAACATACAAACCAAAATCTACCAGCGATCCTGAAACTTCATTCCCATCAATCAAAACATGTTTTTCAGGAAGGTGTAAACCTCTCGGACGTACGATAAGCGTTGCGATTTTCTGATTTAGATGATACGATTTCTGTTTCACCAAATCGGTATATGTAATGGTTTTGTTCACCGCATCGATTAGATTCATTTGTCCGTCCATTAGGTTTTTCCAAGTTGGCGAAGTACTGTCTTCAAAATCAGCCATGAAAGTTTTCGCACCCGAATTCAAAGCATTGATAATCATTTTGCGGTCAACTGGTCCGGTAATTTCTACTCTTCTGTCCAGTAAATCCTTCGGAATTTCTCCAGCCGTCCAATTGCCTTCTCTGATGCTTTTTGTTTCTGGAGTAAAAACCGGCATGACGTCCTGATCAAAAACGACTTGTTTTTGCTCTCTTTGCAAAAGCAGTAATTTTCTTTGCGAATCGAATTTTTTGTGCAATTCGGTAATAAACGCAGTCGCTTCTTCTGTCCAGATTTTTGGATAAGCAAGCTTCTTGTCGGCCAGAATTTCAAAAGCCATTTCAGTAATCTCTAATTGGTTTTTCATAGCTGCAGATTTTAATTTTATTGGATTAAAAAGTTTTCTTCTCAATCGATTTTCATTTTATCAAAACCAACAAATCATAACTAACTCATAATTAATTCGTTTCGACAGTACAATGTTATAAAAAAGTTTTTTACAAAACAAGCGAACGTTCGCTAAATTTAAAAAATATTTATTTTGCGATTGTTTTTAGAATTTCTATATTTGACATTATGGATATCGAAAAAGACTATATAAAGCTGATTTTTGGGCTAAAACTCAAGCAAGTTCGCATACAAAAAAACTTGTCCCTTTTTGGTTTGGCCAAACTGACCAATCTTTCAAAATCATATTTAAATGAGATTGAAAAGGGAAAAAAATATCCCAAAGCGGATAAAATTTTGCTTTTGTGTAAACATTTGGATGTGACTTACGACCAAATGGTGTCTTTAAAACTCGATAACAACCTCGCTCCGATTGGCGAAATTTTAAAATCTGGAATTTTAAAAGAGATTCCGCTTGAACTTTTCGGAATTCAAGAAGCTGATTTAATTGATATTATTGCGAATGCGCCGGCAAAAGTCAACGCGTTTATCAGTACGATTATCGAAATTGCACAGCATTACAATTTAAGTCGAGAAAGTTTTTTCCTCGCCGCTTTGCGTTCGTATCAGGAAGCGCACAGCAATTATTTTGAAGATTTAGAAGAAAAAGTAATTGCGTTTTCTAAATCATTTCAGATTAACTTAGATTCGAAAATCAGTATTGAAGAATTAGAAGCAATTTTAAAGGAGGAATACGAATACAACATTAAAGAAATCGCTTTTACCGATCAGGAAGCTTTGGGCGATTTGCGTTCGATTTATGTTCCGAAAAGCAAAACTTTATTGCTTTCAACTGAGATTGATGCGCCGCAAAAAGCTTTTATTTTAGCCAAAGAAATTGCTTATAATTATTTAAAAATTTCAGATCGTTTGCTGACTTTCAGCTGGATTAAGTTTGAAAATTTCGATCAGGTTCTGCACAATTTTTATGCTTCTTATTTTGCTGGCGCGCTTTTGCTGGCGCGAAAATTAGTTGTTGATAAAATCAATGCTTTTTTAGAAAATGAAAATCCGAAACCGGAAGAGTTTGTTTCTTTGATTGAAAGTTTCGAAGTTTCTCCAGAATCTTTTTATCAGCGATTGACCAATTTATTACCAAAAGATTTTCAGCTGAAAAACTTATTTTTCTTAAGGTTATCGCATCGTCCTGGTTCTGATCTTTATCAAATCAATAAAGAACTTCATATTACTCATCAGCAAGAACCACACGCCAACGAAACCAACGAACATTATTGCAGAAGATGGGTTTCGGTAAAAACGATTGATGAAGCCATCAGACAAAATAAACCTCATTTTTTTGATGCCCAGATTTCGAGTTATGCGAACAGCGGAAACGAATATTTAGTTTTTTCATCGGCTACAAAAGATCCTTTCGCAGAAAATTATATCAGAAGTATTTCGGTTGGAATTCTCATTAATCCGACAATGAAAAAGAAATTCAAATTCATTGACGGAAAACCTTTGGTAAAACGAATTGTAGGCGTAACTTGCGAAACCTGTGCCGTACCAAATTGTTTAGAAAGAGCTGCTCCGCCAATTGTTTTGGAGAAGAAGAAACGTCATGAAAATACAGATGCAGTGGTACAGCAGTTTATGAATCAATACAGTTAGAATTTTATGCATTATTTATCTTTAATAATAGTTCTGCTTTCTGTAAACTTCAGTCAGAAAACAGACAAGCTTAATGGCCGTTATAATTATCTAATCGAAGATGAAAATCGATATATTCAAAAAGATAAAATTACTTTTAAGGATAGTGTTTTTGTTTTTGATAATAAGTATATGCCAAAAGGAAAGGTTTCTTATGGGAATGCTATACTATTGGAGAACTTCATAAATACGGATTTGATTATTACTATTTCAAAAGATCAAATTGAAAAGGATACTATTGAGTTTTTTATACATGATAAAAATGATGCTAATTACCTAGATATAACGACTGGAAAAGGGAAATTGATTAGGATAAAATAATAAAAGTTTTGTAATAATATCACAAAGACGCTAAGTTGCACGTTTTATTTTCTAGCAAAATATTTAGTTAAGCATAATTTGTCATGTCGAAAATATAAGAATATTCATAAAATATTTTTAACCTAATTACGTTTTATAAAAGAAAAAAATGTAAAATAAAATATCCATGACATGTTAAATGTACGTGAAAAATATCTAGATTCACTCACTCCGCTAATGTCCGCAGTTCTCAATAGCGATGTAAAAAAAGTTAAAAAATTATTAGAATTAGGTGCTGACGTTTTAGCTGTCAATGATTATGATTTCGGTAATGGCATATTATACTATGCAGCAAGACAAGATAATTTGGAAGTGATAAAAATGCTTTTAGACAAAGGTGTTGATATAAATCAAAAAGATAAGAACTCATACAAGCAAAGTCCTATTTTTACAGCACTAACACAGTCAGACATATCTGTACTTCGCACATTTCTTGAATTAGGAGCAAATCCTGACATACAAGATAAATACAAAATGACCACTTTGCATTGGGCATTGACACGTGAGGGACAAATGGAAGCAATAAAAACTCTTTTGAAGTTTGAAGCTAATGTGAATACTAAAAACCATAAAGGAATTACACCATTGATCTCAGCTGCCATAACAGGGATCATTGAATATGTTCAAATACTTGTCGAATCTGGAGCAGAAATTAATGTTCCCGCAAAAGATGGCTTCACAGAACTTATGTATGCCGCGTATTATGGGCATGTAGAAATTGTAAAATACCTATTAGCAAATGGCGCTGACAAAAACGCAATAGCAAAAAAAGGAGAAACAGCACTTTGTATTGCTAAAAAGAAAAACTTCAATACTATAGTTGATATCTTAGAATTGAACTAACCTTAATGTGAATCTCCTTTGTTGAGACGGATAATTATAATGATTATTTGAAACTAAAAGAGACTTTATAATTTCCAATCTTTGCGGAGTTACTTGCGAAGATCCTTCCTTCGTCAGGATGACAAGATTGTGGTTACTTCTTGTAATATTACCAAACTTTGTCGAATCACTTGTGTGATCTCTCCTTCGTCGAGATGACAAACTAGACGTTTACTTTGCGTAGAATGGATTAAAATCCATCCCTACAATATGTTTTGTTCCTCTGGAACACTAAAAAACCTTTGTCCCTTTGTGCCTCTGCCGCTTTGTGCAAAAACCTAAGAACCTTAGCAACTTAGCACCTCAGAACCTTAGCATCTTTTTTCTTAATCTAGGTTAAGTGCTTTTCCACCACCATGACCGTATCTTTGTGCTATAAAATAACAAAAGGACAAAATCATGGAAAATATAGTATTGCACAAAGCAGAAACAAGAGGAAACGCAAATCACGGATGGTTAAATGCTTATCACAGTTTTAGTTTTGCGAGCTGGTACAATCCGGATAGAATTCAGTTTGGAGCGCTTCGTGTTTTGAACGATGACACAATTGCTGCCGGAATGGGTTTTGGAACTCACCCACACGATAATATGGAAATTATTACGATTCCGCTAGAAGGTGATTTGGCTCATAAAGACAGCATGGGAAATACTGAAGTAATCAAAAATGGTGATATTCAGGTGATGAGTGCGGGAACTGGAATTCAGCATAGCGAGTTTAACCCAAATGCGGATCAGCAGACTAAATTATTACAGATTTGGCTGTTTCCAAATAAAAGAAACGTTACGCCACGTTATCAGCAGATTACTTTAGATGTTGCTGACAGACATAATAAGTTGTCTCAGGTTTTATCGCCAAATGCGGAAGATGAAGGAGTTTGGATTCACCAAGATGCTTGGTTCAACATGGGGAATTTCGATTCTGGAGTTACTGCCGAATATAAAATCAAAAAAGAAGGAAACGGAGTTTATGCTTTCGTTTTAAAAGGAAATGTAACCATCAACGGTCAGGAATTAAATTCTCGTGATGCGGTTGGAATTTCAGGAACTGATACTTTAAATATTAAAGCGAATACAGATGCTGAATTTTTATTAATGGATGTTCCGATGAATTATTAATTCAAACAAAAAACAATTAATACCTGAATGCCGAAACGATAATAATCTGATTTTCAGAATTATTATCGTTTCTTTTTTTGTAACTTGAATAACCGGAAGCTTTTAAAGTCTCTCGCAGATTTTGCAGATTCAGGAGATTATAAAAACAAAAATCTGCTTTATCTGCAAAATCTGCGGGAAAAAATAAATCACAATCTTAATCGACATTTTTTATTTCTTAATCTAGGTTAAGTGCTCTAGGACAACTGTCACCGTAACTTTGTCCTATCAAAATGAAACAAATTAATTATTAAAAAATAAAATTATGGCAACTACAAAATGGTCAATTGACCCAACTCACTCAGAAATTGGTTTTAAAGTTAAACACATGATGTTTACTAATGTTTCAGGTAAATTTGGAACTTACGACGCTACAATCACTACAGACGGAGACAACTTCGAAAATGCAATTATCGAATTTTCTGCTGATATCGCTTCTGTTGACACTGCAAATGCAGATAGAGACGGACACTTAAGAAGCGGTGATTTTTTTGATGCTGAAAATCATCCAAAATTAACTTTCAAAGCTTCTTCTTTCAAAAAAATCAATGAAGGAAGCTATGAAATCACTGGAGATTTGAACATTAAAGGAGTTTCAAAATCGGTAACTTTTCCAGTAGAATACAGCGGAATCCTGACTGATCCTTGGGGAAATACTAAAGTTGGTTTAAGCATAGAAGGAAAAATCAATCGTAAAGATTGGGGGTTAAACTGGAACTCAGCTCTTGAAACAGGAGGCGTTTTAGTTGGTGAAGAAGTTAAATTAAACATCGAATTACAATTCGTAAAACAAGCTTAATCTTTTGGTTTAGATTAGATTTAATTGGTTGGTTAAAAGCTCTGCGTCTACTCGCAGGGCTTTTGTTTTTTCCGCCACGAATTCACGAATTATTTTTTTATTTCACGCAGATTTAAAGTGATTTTAGCAGATTTCGCAGATTATTTTTTATCTGCTCAAATCTGCAAAATCTGCGTGAAACCAAATTAATAGCCACAGATTAAAAGATTTTCACAGATTTTTTAATTCAAATAATCCTTTAATCTGTGGCAAAAAAAATTCGCGGAAATTTGTGTAATTCGTGGCAAACAAAAAAACTTAACGCACAGTATTTCTAAATTCTGATGGAGAAAGTCCCGTTTGTTTTTTGAAGAATCGGGAGAAGTAGGAGTAATCTTCGTAACCTACTTTTAAAGCTACTTCGTTTATCGCTAATTGTTTGTCCATCAGCATTCTTTTGATTTCGAGAATGACACGATCTGTGATTACTTCTGTTGCTGTTTTGTGGAGAATTTCATTGCAGATTCTATTCAAATGTTTCAGTGTAATATTTAGTTTTTCTGCATAAAATGAAGGCAATTTTTCTGTTCTGAAATATTCTTCTAAAAGTGATTCGAATGTATTGATTTTGATGTTGTACGAATGGGTTTGATGGGAATAGGTTTCGCCATATTTTCTCGCCACTTCTATATGAATGCAGTCTAACAGATTCATCAGTTTATCTAATTGATATTTATTATTCTGATTATTTTCTTGAATCAGCAAATCGAAATAAGGCAGGATTTTCGGAATTTCATTTTCTTCAAAAACCATTTCTGGTCGGTTGTGAATCGAATGATAAAAATTATAATCGTTGATCTTTTTTTGTCCGAAATATAGATTGTATAATTCCTGAGAAAAGATAATCACAAAACCTTCGATGTCTTCAGAGAGATTCCAATGATGCATTTGTCCGGGCTGGAGCACAAAAAGACTTCCTCTTTTGATTTCAAATTGATCAAAATCAACTTCATGCAATCCGGATCCTTTTGTAAAAAAGACCATTAAATACGAATCGTGCCGATGCGGTTCTTCAACAAAACTGTGACTTTTTAAATGTTCTTTAAATGTATTCACATAAAAATCTCGGTGAATATCGTTACAGCTAAAATTCTGAACACTATAAATGGGATATTTTTTCATTCACAAAATATTTATTGTTTTCTGATTATAGAATACTATTGTTCGGTTTGGAATTTGGAATTTAGGTTTTGAAAAATTAGTCAAAAATGTCTTTATTGTGCTATAATTAGCGAAGATATAAAAAAGACTTTTAAGTCATTACAAATTACCTTTGTATAAACAAAAAACAACAAAGTCATGTCAAGCGCATTAACTCATATTTTAAAAAACGAATGTCCTGTTTGTCATACAGGAAAAGTTTTTACAGACAAAAATATTTTTCTGAATTTCAGTTTTCCAAAGATGAATGAATATTGCAGTCATTGCCATTATAAATTTCAAAAAGAACCTGGTTATTTCTTCGGTGCGATGTACGTAAACTACGGATTGACAGTTGCTCAGGGAATTGCAACGTATTGTATTGCACAGTATTTTTTCGAAACCAATTTTGACTTGAGAATCCTTCCAATTATTGCTGTTGTGATTACCTTACTCACTCCTTTTAATCTTAGATTTTCGCGATTAGCATGGATTTACATGTTTAAGGGTTATACGAGCTAAAAAAATAGTACTTTTGCCTTCCAATTGAAACTAATTTTCAATTTTCAAAAAAATAAAAAATTAAATTAGACAAATGAAAGCATACGTATTTCCGGGTCAGGGTGCACAGTTCACAGGAATGGGTAAAGACCTTTATGAAAATTCGGCTTTAGCCAAAGAATTATTCGAAAAAGCTAATGAAATATTAGGTTTCAGAATTACAGATATCATGTTTGAAGGCACTGCCGAAGAACTAAAAGAAACTAAAGTAACGCAACCAGCTGTATTTTTGCACTCTGTTATTTTAGCTAAAACTTTAGAAGATTTCAAACCGGAAATGGTTGCAGGACACTCTTTAGGAGAATTCTCTGCTTTAGTAGCAAACGGAACTTTATCTTTCGAAGATGGTCTTAAATTGGTTTCTCAACGCGCTTTAGCAATGCAAAAAGCGTGTGAAATCACTCCATCTACCATGGCTGCCGTTTTAGGTTTAGCAGATAATGTTGTGGAAGAAGTTTGCGCTTCTATCGATGGTGTTGTGGTTGCTGCAAACTATAACTGCCCAGGTCAATTAGTGATTTCTGGAGAAACTACTGCTGTTGAAAAAGCTTGTGAAGCAATGAAAGCTGCTGGAGCAAAACGCGCTTTAATTTTACCTGTTGGTGGTGCTTTTCACTCGCCAATGATGGAACCTGCCAGAGAAGAATTGGCTGCTGCGATTGAAGCGACTACTTTCTCTGCTCCAATTTGTCCAGTGTATCAAAACGTTTCAGCAAATGCAGTTTCTGATGCAAACGAAATTAAAAAGAACTTAATTATTCAATTGACTGCTCCTGTAAAATGGACTCAGTCCGTACAGCAAATGATCGCTGACGGTGCTACTTTATTTACTGAAGTTGGCCCTGGAAAAGTTTTAACTGGTTTGATTAATAAAATTGATAAAGAAGTTGCTGTTGCAAATGCTTAATTTTTAAGTGATCAGTATACAGGTTTTAGTGTTCAGCTAAACTTTATGAATAAAAAATCCTCATAGACTTTGATTGGTTTATGAGGATTTTGTTTTAGAGATATCCAACTTCGATAGAGTTGTTATTTATAATCGATGTTACCAAATAATTCCTTTCTTTTTTTTCGAAAAAAACATACCAAGTTGTTCTTTGATTGGCTTTATAAAAAACATAATTAGTTCCTAAATATTTAATTTGATTAGGCGTCTGACTATGCTTAGTTTTCTTAATTCTATCTGGAATCGCATTATAAAATGATAAGACATAATTTTCTGCAGATTCAAGAAATCCAAAATATTCTTTTTTATATAACTTAATTACTAAATCGTCTAGAAATTCCAATACTTTTGGTGTAAAAACTACTTCTATTTCCCCCACCATCCTCGAATTCTTCTAATTGATTCCGCTTTTGCTTCTTCAAGGGTTAAACCTTTCGCAAATTCAGCATCAAAATCGAAAGTTTCATGATCTATACCTTGACGTCTTGGTTTTTGAATTTCATATTCTGTTGCAGGTTCTTCAACCTTATCAACCTTTTTATTTTCTTTATCCGAATTCATAATTCCTACATTTTGTTCTTACAAATTTACAAAATAAAATCTAACCAAAAGTCTTATTCCTTTACTAAACTTCCTTTTCCTTCTTTTTATAATTAATAATAAAAACTCCCAAAATTATCAGGATTGTCGCAATTATAAAATCAATGGTAATTTTTTCATCTAAAATCAGCCAGCCAAAAAATACGGCGATTATGGTATTGATGTATGCTAGGATAGAAACCTGGACTGGTGTAACATGTTTTAGCGCATAGTTATAACTGAAAAAAGCAATTACAGACCCAAAAATCGACAAATATAAAGCTGCCAGAATACTTTTACTACTCCATAAATTCACATCAATATTAGGCGAAAAGATATATGCCAAAACAATCTGAATCAAAGAAGCCATTGTAAATTGGTAAAACAAATTAAGTACTATGTTTTTAGATTTATTGCCATGAATTTTAGTATATATTGTTCCCGCCGCCCAAGCAGTAATCGCAAATCCCATAAACATCATTCCGATTCTGTAATCGGCATCTAAAAAAGCTGCTAGTCCATCTTTAAATATAAAAACTACTCCCGAAAATCCAATGATAACCCCAACAAATCCTCGTAAACTTGGTTTTTGCAATTTAAACAAAATACTGCCCAAAAATATAAGTATCGGAGACATCGCACTAATTACTGAAGCAAGTCCACTTGGCACAGTCTGTTCAGCAACGGTTGTAAAACCATTTGCGACTACAATCATCAGAATAGAAGGAACTAGTTGGTGTTTTAGATTCTCCCAGCCAATCCATTTCATTTCCTTTTTGAACAATAAAATTGTCATCATAATCATTCCCGCCAATCCCTGACGAATGGAAGTGACAAACCAAGGCGGAATCGTTTCTACTGCAACTCTAATTCCTAAAAATGTTGTGCCCCAGATAATTCCAACTGCTGCAAGGGCAAAAATCAATTTATAATCTAGATCTTTTTTCATAAAATTAAATATCATTAAAAGAAAAAGCCCCAAACTATATTACTATAATCTGGGACTTTAAAATTTATAATTTATTTAAAAAATTATTTATTTCTAACTTTTTGTTCCCATTTCCAAGCACTTGCCATCGCTTCGTCCAGACTTAATTCAGCCTTCCATCCTAAGACGTTATTTGCCTTATCTGTATTCGCGTAAGCTTCAGTGATATCACCTTCACGACGAGGCTTAATGACATATGGTAATTTTTTCTCGCTGACTTTTTCAAAGCTATGAATTACTTCTAGAACAGAACTTCCTTTTCCTGTTCCTAAATTGAAAGTTTCAACTTTTGCTAAATTCTTCTTGCTTAATAAACGCTGTAAAGCAATTACGTGAGCTTTTGCTAGATCGACAACGTGAATATAATCGCGAACAGCAGTTCCGTCTGGGGTTGGGTAATCATTTCCGAAAACAGATAATTCTTGGCGTAATCCTACTCCTGTCTGCGTAATAAAAGGCACTAAATTTTGAGGAACACCTAAAGGCAATTCTCCAATTTCTACTGATTCGTGTGCTCCAACTGGATTAAAATAACGCAACAAAATAGCGCTAATATTAGTTACTTTGGCTGTATCGGTAATGATTTCTTCGCCAATCTGCTTTGTGTTTCCGTAAGGAGACATCGCCGTTTGAACTGGTGCATCTTCTGTAATTGGCATTTTTTCGGCTTGACCATAAACCGTACAAGAAGAGCTGAAAATAAAACTTGCTTCTGGCTTTTGCTGCAATTCCTGTAAAAGATAAATCAAACTGCTAATGTTGTTTTCATAATACAACAAAGGCTGCTCCACACTTTCTCCTACTGCTTTTGAAGCCGCAAAATGAATTACTCCTGTAACATCGCTGTGTTTTTTAAAGAAATCCTGAACTGACGCTTTTTCTCTTAAATCTAATTTTTCGAATAAAGGCGTCTTTCCTGTAATCGCTGTAATTCCTTTTAAAACATCTTCTGAAGAGTTTGAAAGATTATCAATGATCACTACTTCGAAGCCTTCATTTTGCAATTCGACTACGGTGTGAGATCCGATAAACCCTAACCCTCCTGTTACTAATACTTTCATTTTGTGGTTGTTTGTAATTATATTTTGGCTAATATTTAAGCTGTCTTATTTTAAAAATTCAATAACACTGTCTGTAATATATTTAATTTGTTCATCATCCAATTCTGTATGCATTGGCAATGCAATAACTTCTTGAACTAACTGATTTGTTACAGGAAATTGCTCTTCTTTGTAACGAGGATCTAAATATGCTTTTTGAGAGTGAAGTGGAATTGGATAGTAAATCGCACAAGGAATTCCTTTATCCAACAAATGCTGCATCAAAGCATTTCTGTCTGCATCAATAATTCTTAAAACATATTGGTGAAAAACGTGATCATTTTCGTTTGCATCAAATTCTGGCGTAATAATGTGTTTATTTCCAGCAAAAGCTGCATTATATTTCGTTGCGGCCAAACGACGCGCAGCATTATATTCGTCTAACAAAGGCAATTTCGCATTTAAAACTCCCGCTTGAATACTGTCTAAACGTGAATTTACCCCCACAACATCATGGTGGTAACGCTCGTACATTCCGTGATTTACGATTCCGCGAATGATGTGAGCCAAATCATCATCATTTGTAAAAATCGCTCCTCCGTCTCCGTAGCATCCTAAGTTTTTAGATGGAAAGAAAGAAGTTGCTGCAACATGACCGATTGTCCCTACTTTACTTTTCGAACCAGATTTAGAAACATAATCCGCTCCAATTGCTTGAGCATTATCTTCAATTACATATAAATTGTATTGAGCTGCAATTTCCATAATGGCATCCATATTCGCAGCACGTCCAAATAAATGTACAGGAACAATTGCTTTTGTTTTTGGAGTGATTGCTTTTTTAACTGCATCAATATCAATGTTCATATTATCCAAATCAACGTCAACCAAAACCGGCGTTAATTGCAATAAAGCGATAACCTCAACAGTTGCTGCAAAAGTAAAATCGGCAGTAATTACTTCATCTCCTGGCTGAAGACCAAGTCCCATCATGGCAATCTGCAAAGCATCTGTACCATTTGCACAAGGAATAACGTGTTTTGCACCTAAATAATCCTCCAAATTCTTTTGAAACTGATGAACTAAAGGTCCGTTGATGTAAGTATTTGTATCTAAAACTTCTTGAATTGAAGCATCTACAGTAGATTTTATTTTTTCGTATTGACTTTTTAAGTCAACCATTTGTATTTTTTTCATTTTGAATGTATTTAAAAAATTTAAAGACACCGTTTTTTAGACAGAAATCTCTAAAAGGAGGAACAAAAATAGTTATTAATACCTTCAAACCAATGAAAATAGTCGAAAGAAATGTAATTTAGCTGCAAAAAAAATTACATGCTTTTTTTATACAATTTAGCCATACATATCGCGGGATTTTTCCTAAGAATCATAGCCTTGTTTAGTCCGAAAATTAAGCTTTTTGTGGAAGGCCGAAAAAGCGTTTTCAGCACACTGAAAGAAAAAATAAAGCCAGAAGACAAGACCATTTGGTTTCATTCTGCCTCGTTAGGCGAATACGAACAGGGTCTTCCGGTTATAGAAAAAATCAAAGAGAAATATCCTTCTCATAAAATTATTGTAACCTTTTTTTCTCCATCCGGATACGAAGTGCGTAAAAACAACACAGTCGCAGATGTTACTATTTATCTTCCTTTGGACACAAAAAGCAATGCCAAAAAGTTCATCAATTTAGTTCATCCAGAACAAGCATTCTTTATAAAGTACGAATTTTGGCTGCATTACCTTAAAGAGTTAGAAAACCGCAAAACTCCAACTTATTTAATTTCGGGAATTTTTAGAGACAATCAAATGTTCTTTAAATGGTACGGCGGATTTTACAGAAAAGCGCTAAAGGCTTTTACTTATTTCTTTGTTCAAAACGAAAAATCGAAAGAGAAAGTGGAAAGCTTGGGTTTTAAAAATGTAATTGTCTCTGGCGACACACGTTTTGATCGCGTAAATGCTATTTTAGAAAGAGACAATCGTTTAGAATATATTGAAAACTTTAAAAATAACCAGCCAACAATAGTAATTGGAAGTTCATGGCCTAAAGACGAAGTTTTAATCGCTGAATACATCAATCAAGCGCCAGAAAATGTAAAATTTATAATTGCACCTCATAATATTAAGGAAGATCAAATATCAAATCTTAAATCGCAGATTACAAAATCGACAATTTTATTTTCAGAAAAAGAAAATAAAGATTTATCTGATTATAAAGTCTTTATAATTGACACAATTGGCATTCTGACTAAGATTTATAGCTACGGAACGATTGCGTACGTAGGCGGCGGATTTGGAAATCCAGGAATACACAATATATTAGAACCAGCAACTTTTGGAATGCCAATTGTGATTGGCCCCAATTATTCGAATTTTGCAGAAGCGATTGCTTTAGTTGAAATTGGCGGCTGCATGCCGATAGCAACAAATAGAGAGCTAAAAGAAATTTTTGATAAATTATTGAACGACAAAAACTTCCTAGAAGAAAAAAGCGAAGTTTGCAGATTGTTTATTCAAAATAACAAAGGAGCGACTGGAACTATAATGAAACTTATTTCGTAGAATTTGCATCAACAAAAAGTGTTAAATTTGAAAAAACACACAAATAAGATCGTTTTTTTATCGGGACGACTGTAATAAATAGTCTTAAAAAACAAGAAAAACTCAAGTCGGAGAAATGAAATAGCCAATTTTTATAAAGAATATTCAACAAAAAATTATTTAGTATGGAAATTAGATAATTTAAGAAAATTTTGTAGTTTTGGCATATTCTTTGATAAATAAGATAAACGTGAGTAAGGAAAATATTTTAAAAAAAAAGTGAAAAAATATTTTACATATTAAAAAATTTATATCTTTGCCACGAATTAATAATTAACCTTTTATAATAAAGTAAGATGAAAAAAGTATTTTTAAGTTTAGCTGTTGTTGCTGTTTTAACTGTTGTATCTTGTAAAAAAGCTGACGCTGCTGCTGAAGCTCCTGCTGTAGATTCTACTGCTGTTACTGTTGACTCAGCTGCTGCTGTAGTTGATTCTGCTGCTGCAACTGTTGATTCTGCTGCTGCTAAAGTTGATTCTGCTGCTGCTAAAGTAGAAGAAGTAAAAAAATAATTAGAACCAAGTTCTAACGATTTTAAAACCATCTTTTTAGATGGTTTTTTTTTGCGGTTATTTTTCCTTTAACCGTATACAAAAAAAAAGCGTCTGCAATTGCAAACGCTTTTTTTTATTCAGCCGCTTCTTCCAAAACCTCTTCAGATTCCTCATCGCCAAAAATCGATTCGCTTGAAGAAAAATCCAAAATCTCAGATCTGGAGGCATATGTTACAATTTCTTTTATTCCTTTCTGCAAAAGCAATTCTGTACTGTATTTTCGACTTGTAGCAAAATGAACTTCTCCTAGCATCAATTTAAAAAAATACTTCCCTCCAGAACCTTTAAATTTTAAAAATTTAGCCTGATCAATATTCGCTTTAAATTTCTCAATATCTTCTTCGCACTCAAACCTCAATTCATAACTTAAACTCGTAAAAATAACCTTCCCTCTTCGCGAAGTAAAAGTAAATTTATATTCGTCATTAAACCGCTTGCTAATTACAAAAGCACCCATTTATAAATTTTAGATTTTAGATTGTTGATTTTAGACCTCTTAGACCTCTTAGACTTCTTAGACTCTTAGATTCTTAGACTTCTTAGACTCTTAGATTCTTAGATTCTTAGATTCTTAGATTCTTAGATTCTTAGATTCTTAGATTCTTAGATTCTTAGATTCTTAGATTCTTAGATTCTTAGATTCTCTAATAAATTTACTGCGTAAATTTATTATCTGCAAGTTTACAGAATAAAAAAAGCCTCTTCAAAAGAAGAGGCTTTAGTACTCAGAGCGGGACTTGAACCCGCACGAACATTGCTGTTCACTGGATTTTAAGTCCAGCGTGTCTACCAATTTCACCATCCGAGCATTGTATGGTTTTTGAGCGAAAAACGGGGCTCGAACCCGCGACCTCGACCTTGGCAAGGTCGCGCTCTACCAACTGAGCTATTTTCGCATTTTCAAATTTTATTAAGAACTGCAACACTCATTTTGTTTGGTATTGCGAGTGCAAATTTAGGACATTTATTCAATTACACAAGCGTTTTTTCAAAAAAAAATCGACTTATTTTATAACATTCTGATAACCTAAACTTTAAAATTGAAAAATTTTATATTTTATTTTTTAACAAGCATTCTTTTGATCTCATTCAGTTTCATTAAGGCTTCTACTGGTGTAATCGCATTAATATCTAGACTTAGAATCTCTTCTTTTATTTCTTCCAATAAAGGATCATCCAAATTAAAGAAACTCATCTGCATTTCTTCGTTCGCCGATTTAATTCCATTTAAAGCATCACTCGAATGATTTTTTTCTAATTTCTTTAAAAGCTTTTGTGCTTTTGAAATAACCAATTGCGGCATTCCTGCCATTTTAGCCACGTGAATTCCGAAACTATGTGCACTTCCGCCTTTTACCAGCTTTCTAACAAATAAAACGGTGTCTTTTAATTCTTTCACTGCGACATTGAAATTCTGGATTCTTGGCATCGATTCTGTCATTTCATTCAATTCATGATAATGCGTTGCGAAAAGCGTTTTTGCCCTTCCTGGATGCTCGTGTAGGAATTCAGCAATTGCCCATGCAATCGAGATTCCGTCGTATGTACTAGTTCCTCTTCCGATCTCATCTAACAGCACCAAACTTCTGTCTGAAATATTATTCAAAATAGAAGCCGTTTCATTCATTTCAACCATAAAAGTAGATTCCCCCATAGAAATATTATCTGAAGCTCCAACTCTGGTAAAAATCTTATCCACGATTCCCATTCTCACGCTATCAGCAGGAACAAAACTTCCCATCTGAGCCAAAAGCACAATCAGTGCTGTCTGCCTTAAAATTGCCGACTTACCCGACATGTTTGGTCCGGTAATCATAATAATCTGCTGCGTCTCTCTATCTAAAAAAACATCATTTGCAATATACGGCGTTCCAACTGGCAATTGTTTTTCAATTACGGGATGCCTTCCGTTTTTAATGTCTAATTCGAAAGTATCATCAATTTCAGGACATACATATTGGTTTTCGACCGCCATCTGGGTAAACGAACACAAACAATCCAACTGCGCGATCAAATAAGCATTCATTTGAACTGGTTTGATATAAGTTCCAATCCATGCTACTAATTGCTCGAAAAGCTCACTTTCAATTTTATAAATCTTTTCTTCAGCTCCTAAGATTTTAGTTTCGTATTCTTTTAATTCTTCGGTAATATAACGTTCTGCATTTACCAAAGTCTGTTTACGAATCCATTCTTCCGGAACTTTATCTTTGTGCGTATTTCTAACTTCAATATAGTATCCGAAGACATTATTAAACGAAATTTTCAGTGAAGAAATTCCTGTTCTTTCTGACTCTCTTTTTTCAATTCCTTCTAAAAATTCTTTCCCGGAAGTCGAAATTGCGCGTAATTCATCTAACTCTTCATTAATTCCGTTTGCAATGGCATTTCCTTTTGAAATCGCAACAGGAGCATCTTGATTTAAAGTCGTTTTAATTTTTTCGCGAAGCAAATCACAAGCATGCAAACTGTCTCCGATTACTTTAACAGCCTCTTGCGGACTTTCAAGCGCCAATGTTTTAATTGGAATAATGGCGTCTAAAGATTCTTTCAAATAAACAATTTCTCTTGGCGAAACTTTTCCTGCAGCGATTTTAGAAATCAAACGCTCTAAATCTGAAATCTGTTTAATCTGATATTGAATATTATGCAGAATTTCAGGATTCGACTTTAAATACGCCACCACTTCATGACGGCCTTTTACTTTATTAGCATCTTTTAAAGGCAATGCCAACCAACGTTTCAGCAAACGTCCTCCCATCGGAGAAAGTGTTTTATCGATAACATCCAAAAGTGTAACCGCATTTGGATTGTAACTGTGATATAATTCTAGATTTCGAATCGTAAAACGATCCATCCAAACGTAAGCGTCTTCTGCAATACGCTGAATTGCCGTAATATGCTGTACACGATTGTGTTGCGTTTCTGACAAATAATATAAAATTGCACCAGAAGCAATAATTCCTTCTTTTAATTCTTCAACACCAAATCCTTTTAGGGAATTCGTTTGAAAATGCTTCGTTAAAGTTTCTAAAGCATAATCTTCCTTGTAAATCCAATCTTCTAAATAAAAACTATGAAAATCTTCTCCGAAAGCAGTTTTAAAATCATTTTTGCAAGTCTTTGGAACTAAAACTTCACTTGGGTTAAAATTCTGCAATAATTTGTCGATGTATTCTGTATTTCCTTGAGCCGTTAAAAACTCTCCTGTCGAAACATCCAAGAAAGAAACTCCAATATTTTTATTAGCAAAATAAACAGATGCTAAAAAGTTATTTGATTTTGAATGCAAAACTTCATCGTTTAAAGAAACTCCTGGAGTTACAAGCTCTGTCACCCCCCTTTTCACAATGGTTTTGGTCATTTTCGGATCTTCCAGCTGATCACAGATCGCTACACGAAGTCCGGCTTTTACCAATTTTGGCAAATAAGTATTTACAGAATGATGCGGAAACCCAGCCAATGCTGTTTCGGTGTCAGACCCTGCTCCTCTTTTAGTTAACGTTATTCCTAAAATTTTAGAAGCTCTAATGGCGTCTTCTCCAAAGGTTTCATAAAAATCTCCTACTCTGAAAAGCAGACATGCATCAGGATATTTAGCCTTGATCTCGTTGTACTGTTTCATTAAAGGTGTTTCTTTCACCACTTTCTCTTTAGCTGCCAAATTGATATGTTTTAAATGAAAATTAAGACAGCGAATTTATGATTTTTTGAAAGAATATCGATTGCTTCAAAAATTAAAATATTTTAAGATATTTTTAGGTTGTGATTTAAGAATTTTACATAGCTTTGTTTATCATTTAAAAAAAGACCCTTAAAGATGAAAAAAATAATTTTATTCGCTATGTTAGCTGTTGCTGGTATCACGGCTACGAATGCACAAACAACTAAAAAAGCTAAAGCAGCTAAAGTTGCTAAAGTTGAAGGAGCTGGAATGGCTTTTGAAACTGAAACTATTGATTACGGAACTATCGCTCACAATGCTGATGGTAAACGTGAGTTTGTTTTTGTTAACAACGGAACTAAACCATTAATCATTACTAACACTACAGGATCTTGCGGATGTACAGTTCCAACTACACCAAAAGAACCAATTGCTCCAGGAGCTAAAGGTGTTATTGGTGTAAAATATGCTACAGACAGAGTTGGTGCTTTCACGAAAACTGTTACTGTAACTTCTAACGCTGAAGGACAACCAACAAAAATCCTTACTATTAAAGGTACTGTTTTACCAGATCCAGTAAAAAGCTAATCTGAAAAACATTTAAATAATCAAAAAGCTTCCTTATCTTTGGAAGCTTTTTTTATGACTACAATTCAATAACAATGAGAAAACTCGAAAACAGCGAACTAGACCGTAAATCAATTGAAGATTTCAAAAAATCGGAGAAAACACCTTTAATATTAGTTTTAGACGATATTCGAAGTCTGCACAATATTGGTTCTGTTTTTAGAACTGCTGATGCGTTTTTGATTGAAAAGATAATCTTGTGCGGAATCACTGCAACTCCTCCAAATAAAGAAATTCATAAAACTGCTCTTGGCGCAACTGAAACCGTTGCTTGGGAACATCACGAAAATGTTTTGGAAGTGATTGAAAATTTAAAGAAAGAAAATGTACTTACAATGGCAATTGAGCAAGTTGAAAGTTCTGTTTTCCTTCAAGATTTTAAGGTCGAAAAAGACCAGAAATATGCTTTAGTTTTTGGAAATGAAGTTTATGGTGTTTCGCAAGAAGCCGTTGCAATCTGTGACGGATGTATTGAAATTCCGCAACTTGGAACTAAGCACTCTCTAAATATTTCTGTAAGCGCTGGAATTGTGGTTTGGGATTTATTTCAAAAAATAAATTGGGCTAAATAAAATTTTATTTTTTTATTATCAATTAATTGATATTTTTAGCAAATGAAAAATATCAAATTAATAGCTATTTCTCTTTTATGTTCCGTTTTAAGTTTTAATTTTTCTAATGCAAATGAAAATTCAAAAACTTTTAACAAAAAGAATGCATCCTTATCAAAATCCTTTATAACTCAAAAAGTAAAAAAACAGAAGAAAACTAATTTTGTAATTGATCCTCCAAAACTAGTTGCACAAGGAAGTCAGCTTTATTGCCCGCAAACATCGATTAATATCGTAACAGACTTTACAATTACCCATGATATTTCTGAAAACGGTACGCAAGCACTTTATATTCAGATTTCTTCTGGATATTCAAGTGGCTTTGACCGATTGGAATTAACAAATCCGACTTTGCACTCTAATATTGTAACCAGCTGGGACGCTAATTCTGGAAAACTAAAATTATCAGGAACAAATTCTACTACTCAAGTCCCTTATTCTGATTTAGTTGCAGCGGTAAAAGACGTTGTGTTTACCAATCCGTCTTCAACAGCTAGCGGCACAAGAACTTTTTCTATTACTATCGGACACGCCAATTATTTGCCTTCGACACAACATTATTACGAATACGTCTCAAGTATCGGCATCACATGGACAGCGGCTCGAGATGTCGCGGCAGCTAGCACTTATTACGGACTAAAGGGATATTTAGCCACTATTTTGTCTGCTGATGAAGCAAAATTAATTGGCGAACAAGCTTCTGGAACGGGATGGATTGGCGGGAGTGATGCCGAAACAGAAAACGTTTGGAAATGGGTCACAGGCCCTGAAGCAGGAACTATTTTTTGGAACGGAAATGCAAATGGTTCGACTCCAAATTTTGCCTTTTGGAATACGGAAGAACCAAATCAAAAAGGCGATGAGGATTATGCGCACATCACCCAACCTGGAGTTGGAATAAGAGGCTCTTGGAATGATTTGTCGAATACTGGAGATACAGCTGGAAATTATCAACCCAAAGGCTATATTGTAGAATATGGCGGAATGCCTGGCGAAGCTCCTTTAGAAATTGCTACCAGCACTAAAATCACAATTCCCATGGCAAATCCATCTGCGAATCCAAGTCCGGTTTGCGATTCTGGGAGTTTTACTTTTAATGCAACTGCAACCGCTGGAACAATAAGATGGTTTGATGCTGCTGTTGGCGGAAATCAATTGGGAACTGGCCTAACATACACTACTCCAACATTAACAACGACTACAATGTATTATGTTGATGCTGGCTGCGAATCAAATCGTAAATCGGTGATTGCAACTGTAAACACAACTCCCTCAAATCCAGTTGCAGAACAAACTACTTATACCAATTGCGGTTCGGGAACTTTAACTCTAAAAGCCTCTTCAAATATTGGCTCTATAAATTGGTATGCTTCATCAGCAGGAGGACAAAGCCTTTTTACAGGAACTTCTTTTACAACTCCAACAATTTCATCCAATACAACTTACTATGCCGAGGCCTCAAATAATGGTTGTATAAACCCAACTAGAACTCCAATAAACATTGTAATTTATACACCTCCATCTGTTACTGACGAGACTTTATCTCTGTGTCAATTTCAAACTATAAAATTAGATGCAGGAATATCTGGAATGGCTTATTCATGGTCGAATAACAATGAAAGTACTCAGACTATTACAGTCAATAAAGGTGGTACCTATACCGTTGCTGTTACAAGCCCTGAAAATTGTACGAGCACAAAAACAATACTAGTTGAAGAACACAAAATTCCTCAGATTGACCGCGTCGATGTTGAAGGAACGAGAGCCATTATTTATCCCGTAAAAGCAGAAGATTATTTTGAGTATTCTGTTGATGGTGTAAATTATCAAGATTCTAATATATTTTATGATGCTCCAGGCGGACTTCAGACGGCTTATGCACGAGAAAAAAACGGATGCGGAGGAAATGCTAAACAATTTGTTGTGCTAGTTTTTCCTGCATTTTTCACTCCAAACAATGACACGTACAACGACATGTGGGAGGTAACCGGAATGGAAAATTATCCGCAGGCAGTCGTTACGATTTTTGACCGTTACGGAAAATTAATCGCACAATTAAGCCGTTTTAAAATGAGTTGGGATGGTACTTTCAATCAAGTTCCGCTGCCTGCTTCAGATTATTGGTATGCTTTAAAAGTAGATGATTCAATGCCTGTTTTAAGAGGACATTTTACATTAAAAAGATAATTTTTTAATTAGAAAATGTGTCAATTTGATAATTAGATAATTCTAAAGCAATTATCTAATTTTCTAATTGCCACATTTCATCTTAATTTCATTCAGGATATAAAGATAATCTTCGTGCTTTTTTACAAAATCACGATCCGAGACGTCGATTATCAAAACATTCAAATCAGTTTGAGATTTTATGTATTCCAAATAGCCATTATTGATTTTGTCTAAATATGTGGCTTCAATATTTTGTTCATAAACACGTCCGCGTTTTTTTATGTTTTGCAGCAATCTTTCGGTATTCTGATACAAATAAACATACAGATCTGGTTTTGGCATTTCTTTGTAAATGATATCAAACAGATTTCTATACAAACGATATTCATCTTCTGCTAGCGTTATTTTTGCAAAAATCAAGGATTTAAAAATATGGTAATCGGCAACGACAAAATCTTTGAATAAATCAAATTGCGCCAAATCGTCTGCTAATTGCTGATAACGATCGGCTAAAAAAGACATTTCCAAAGGAAACGCATATCGGTTTTGATCTTTATAAAACTTGGGCAGAAACGGATTATCAGCAAATCGTTCTAAAATGGTTTTCCCATTAAAATCTTCTGCTATTTTGTGAACCAAAGTAGTTTTCCCAGCTCCAATATTGCCTTCAAAGGCAACATAATTAAATTGATTCAGGGAAATTTCACTAATCGGACTTTTCAAATCTTGCACAACTGTACAGATACTATCATCTGGAGTAATGGCAATTAACTCTGGAATTGTTTTTTGCAAAATCGGATGTTTCCAATTTAACCTTAAATCCTGCATCGGAAGTAATACAAAATTCCTGTTTTGCATTAGCGGATGCGGAACTTGCAGTTTTTCCGTATTAATTATTTGATTATCAAAAGCAATCAAATCAACATCAATAATTCTAGATTGATATCCTTCTTGATTCAAGCGAATTCTTCCTAGTTCTTTTTCGACTTTTAAAATTTGATTTAGAATTTTTTGTGCAGTTAAATTCGTATGCAAAAGAAGCGCACAATTATAAAAAGCATCGCTCTCAAAACCCCAAGCTGGAGTTTCGTAAAGTTTTGAAACCTGGATAACAGTCCCAACATTTTGATGTATCAAATCAATACAATTTTGAATGTTTTCTAGTCTGCTGCCTTGGTTGCTGCCTATCGATAAAACGACCTGATGCTGTAATTTCATAATTAATGCAAATTAACTAAAACTATTTTAGAATTAACCAATATATTTGTGAAACGACGTCTTGAAATCAATCATAAATTTAGATGTCTAGTTTGTAACTTTTTACTCATTTTTGCTACTTATATAAAAAAATATACATATGAAGTTTTTAGGAAATGTAATTGCCACAGTGATTGGTATTTTTGTTTTTATTATGCTCTTCTTTTTCGGAGTAATTTTTATTGGGGTCGTTTTTGGCGGAGACGATAGTGTTTCTGTAAAATCGGATTCGGTTATTGAATTGAATCTAAAAGAAATTAAAAACGACTACGCAGGAAAGTATAAAGATCCTTGGGTAAGTGTCTTTTCAGACAAAAAAGGCATTGGTTTGACTGATGTAATTAATGCCATTGAAGCAGCAAAAACAGACGACAACATCAAAGGAATTTCGATTTTAAATGATGAATCTTCTCTTGGTTTAGCACAATACAAGGATTTGAGAAATGCTTTAGAAAGTTTCAAAAAATCAGGAAAATATATTTGGGCTTATGCTAATACGTACTCTCAAAAAGAATATTATTTAAATTCTGTTGCGAATACTATTTATTTAAATCCAGCTGGAGATCTTGATTTTAAAGGTCTTTCTTCTGAGATTATGTTTTTCAAAGATTTTCAAGATAAATCGGGCATTCATATGGAAGTTATTCGTCACGGAAAATACAAAAGTGCCGTTGAGCCTTTCTTAGAAAATAAAATGAGTGATGCTAATAGAGAACAGATTACTTCACTTTTAAACTCTATTTGGGCTACCGTTTCAGCAGATATTTCAAAAAGCAGAAATATTCCGCTTCCAAAGTTGAACGAAATCGCAAACGGTCTTTTAGCAAGAACTCCAGAAATGGCGAAGCAACAGCATTTAGTAGATATTATTGCATACGAAGATGTCTATCACGATGCCATTAGAAGAGTGCTTAAAGTAGACAAAGACGAAGAGTACAATAAAATTTCAATCTTAGATTATACTCAAAACCATGTTACAACAGCTTTAGCTGACACCTCAAGTGATCAAATCGCAATTATTTACGCTCAAGGCGAAATTGGAAGCGGTGAAGGAGATGTTAATACTATTGGAGAAGGTTCCATGAGACGTTCTTTGGAAGAAGCAAGAAAAAATGATGACGTTAAAGCTATCGTTCTTAGAATTGACAGTCCAGGCGGAAGCGCACTAACTTCTGATCTAATCTGGAGAGAAATTGAAATCACCAAGAAAGTTAAACCAGTTGTTGTTTCAATGGGTAACTACGCCGCTTCTGGAGGTTATTACATTGCCTGCAACGCTAATAAGATTTTTGCTGAAAACAACACGATTACAGGATCTATCGGAGTTTTCGGAATACTGCCAAATTTCAGTCCATTGGCTAATAAATTAGGAATCAATTCTGAGCAGGTTAAAACTCATGAGAATTCGGCAAATTATAGTCCGTTTTTGCCAGTTGATGAAAAGTTTAAAGCTTTTACTTTAGAAGGGGTTGAAAAAATCTACAACACTTTTGTAAGTCATGTTGCTGAAGGCCGTCATATGACTTTTGCGCAAGTGGATTCTATCGCACAAGGTAGAGTTTGGTCTGGAACTGAAGCTTTAAAAATTGGTTTAGTAGATAAGATTGGTGGATTGAATGATGCTATTGCTGAAGCTGCCAAAATTGCGAAAGTAAAAAAATATAGCACTCAAAATTATCCTGAATATGAAAAAACATTAAACGACTTGCTTGGAAATCTTCCTTTTGCAAAATCGAAAGAAGCTTTCATCAAAGAAGAAATTGGTGAAGAAAATTATCTTCTTATCGAACAGGTGAAGAAATTGCAAAAACAAAAAGGAGTGCAAGCGATATTGCCTTACGGAATCAATATTTACTAACTGAATTAAGATGAACAAAGTAATTCTTTTTTTATCGGTTTTGTTTTGGAGCTTTTTAAATGCTCAAACTACAAAGGAAATCACATTTAAGGAAACGCCAGCTATCTTAAAAATCAATAACGATCAGATTTTTGGTACGCTGACAACTCCAGATTTGACCAAAAAATTCCCGGTTGCTTTAATCATCGCAGGTTCTGGCCCAACCGATAGAAACGGAAATAATCCGATGATGAAAAACAATTCGTTAAAAATGCTGGCAGAAGCTTTGGCTAAAAACGGAATTGCATCATTACGTTATGACAAAAGGGCGATTGGAGAAAGTAAAGCCGCAGGCGGATCTGAAAGCAGTTTGGTTTTTGAGAATTATATTCAAGATGCCAAAAGCTGGATCAATTACCTGAAACAAGACAGACGTTTTTCTAAAATAATTATAATCGGTCACAGCGAAGGTTCTTTGATTGGAATGGTTGCGAGCGCAAAAGCAGACAAGTTCGTGTCTATTGCAGGCGCAGGCGAACCAGCAGATCAAATTATAAAGACTCAAATTGGTGCTAAGTCAATGAAGCAGCTTAACGATATGACTTATCCAATTATAGATAGTTTGAAAAACGGTTTTACAGTTAAAAAAGTAGATCCGATGCTGAATTCTCTTTTCAGACCAAGCATTCAGCCTTATTTGATTTCGTGGTTCAAATACAATCCGCAAACAGAAATAAGCAAACTCACTATTCCCGTTTTGATTTTACAAGGAAATAACGATATGCAAATTGCTATTAAAGATGCAGAGAATCTAAAACAAGCCAATAAAAATGCAGATCTACAGATTATTGACAAAATGAATCATATTATGAAGATTGTTGAAGGCAATCAGGAAGCAAATCTAGCCAGTTACAATAATGAAACACTTCCTATTTCTGAAGTTCTGGTTGAAAAAATAGTTTCATTTATACAGAAATAATAAAATAAATACAGTTAAAAATCCGTTTTGAATATATTTCTCGACGGATTTTTTTATTTAATAATTTAAATAAAATTCTTACATAATTAAGAAAACTTTATCTGCAAACTCTAGTAAAAAAAACTATTTTTGCAATAGTCAATTTAACACCTTAAACCCTCAAATCTATTAATATATGCTAAAAAAAGTTTTAAAAATAAGTGCCATAGTTATTGTGGTATTTGTTGCGGCCTTATTTGCCATTCCGTTTTTGTTTAAAGACCAGATCAAGGCTAAAATCGTTGAAGCGATCAATGAAAGTGTTGATGCTAAAGTAAGTTTTACAGATGCCGATTTAAGTTTATTCAAAAACTTTCCAAACGCCACGGTTGGAATCGAGAAATTAGTGATTATCAACAAAGCGCCTTTTGAAGGTGACACATTGGTTTCGTTAGGAGAATTGAATTTAAAAATGAGTGTGAAAGAACTTTTCAAAGGAAAAGACGAGCCTTTAAACATTCAAGGAATTAGTTCTACAAACGGATTAGTCAATATTATTTTCAATAAAGATGGTGTCGGAAACTTCGATATTGCTTTAAAAGACAAAAAAAACGAAAATAAAAAAGACGAAGCCAGCAAACCGCTTGCATTGAAAATTCAAAACTATAAAATTGAGAATTTTACTTTTAGATATATTGATCAAGGTTCTAAAATTAAAATGGTCATTGACAGTTTAAATCACGAAGGAACGGGAGATTTTACCAATTCAAAATTAGATTTGGCCACAAAATCTACGGCTAAAGTTTCATTGGACATGGATAAAATGAATTACATGAAAAATGTAAAACTAACTTTAGACGCAGTTCTTGGAATTGATTTAGAGAAGAGCAAATATACTTTCAAAGAAAATAAAGCTTTAATCAATCAGTTGCCTTTAGAATTTGACGGATTCATTCAAATGGCTGAAAAAGCTCAGATTTACGATTTGAAATTTAAAACCCCTACTTCATCGTTTACTAACTTCTTAGGTTTAATTCCTTCTGCTTACGCTTCTAGTTTAGAAGGCGTTAAAACTACTGGAGATTTTACTGTAAATGGTTTTGCAAAAGGAGAATTGACAGACACAACGGTTCCTAAATTCAATATCGAAATTGCATCAAATAATTCTTCTTTCCAATATCCGAACCTTCCAAAATCTGTTCAGAATATTGTAATTGATACTAAAATTATCAACGAAACAGGAATCTTAAACGATACTTATGTAAATTTAGATAAGTTATCTTTCAGAATTGATCAAGATGTTTTTAGCGCCAAAGCAAATATCAAAAACATAACAGTAAATCCGATTGTTGATGCCGCTTTAAAAGGAACAATCAACTTGGCTAATCTTTCAAAAGCATATCCAATTAAAATGGATAAACCTTTGGCTGGTATTTTAAAAGCTGACGTTACAACCAATTTTGATATGGCTTCTGTAGAAAAAAGTGAATATCAAAACATCAAAAATGCTGGTACAATGAGTTTGTCAGGATTTAAATATACCGACGAAAACAATAAATCGATGAACATCAGCACGGCTTTGGTTGAGTTTAATCCGAGCAGAATCAACTTAAAACAATTTGATGCTACAACTGGAAGAAGTGATATCAGCATCAATGGAGTTTTAGAAAATTTCTACGGTTTTATGTTTAAAAAACAAGAACTGAAAGGGAACTTCAATATGAGCTCCAAACAATTGGCGGTTGATGACTTCATGACTTCGGGCGAACCTGCAAAAGCAGAAACAAAAACTGCAGCAAAACCAGCAGAAGCAATGAAGATTCCGGCTTTCTTAAACTGTACCTTAAATGCTAAAGCAACAACTGTTTTATACGACAATTTAAAACTAAAGGATGTTGCCGGAACATTGATCATTAAAGACGAAAAAGCAACTCTTCAAAACTTTAAAACCAACATTTTTGGAGGATCAATTGGTCTTAACGGAGCTGTTTCTACTAAAGAAAAAGTGCCAACTTTTGATATGAACTTAGGTTTCAATCAAGTTGATATTGCTCAGACTTTTACTCAGTTGGATATGATGAAAAAAATTGCTCCAATTGCCGGAATCATTAACGGAAAATTAAATTCGACTATCAAATTGAATGGTAATTTGGATGCTAAAGAATTGACGCCAGATTTAAAATCGATTTCAGGAGATTTGTTAGGCCAATTATTATCGACTACGGTAAATGCGAAAAACTCAACGGTTTTAAATTCGCTTACTTCAAATGTGAAGTTCTTGGATTTAAACAAATTGAATCTTAACGATTTGAAAATGGCATTGACATTTGATAACGGAAAAGTAAATGTAAAACCATTTGACATTAAATATCAAGACATTAAAGCTACAGTTGGCGGAACTCACGGTTTTGACCAAAACATGAATTACACGATTAAATTTGATGTTCCTGCTAAATATTTAGGTACTGAAGCCAACAACTTAATTGCGAAATTGTCTCCTGCTGATGCTGCAAAATTGGAGAATATTCCAATTAATGCTGCCTTGACAGGTAACTTTTCAAATCCTAAAATCAGTACAGATATGAAAACTGCTGTGAGCAATTTAACAACTCAATTGGTTAATCAGCAAAAAGAAAAACTGACGCAAAAAGGAGCTTCAGCACTTACCGATTTAATTAATAAAAACACAAAAGCAAAAGATACAACGCAGGCTGCTAAAACTGAAAAAGAGCAGAAAACTCAAGAAGTAACTAAAAAAGCTAGTGATTTATTGAATGGATTGTTTAAGAAGAAGAATCCGTAAAAAAGTACTGAGTTATTAAAACTTAGAATCTTAGAATCTCAGTAACTTAGAAACTTAAAACAAAAATTCCTGTTCAAAAGAACAGGAATTTTTGTTTTTATATTGCTTTAGAATAACTATTTAATCTACCGTTATTCAAAATTGAGTTTATTGTTTTTATGTATTCTTTTTTCGTGTACAGATTGACATCTATTCCGATACTGCAGTTGTCGTAAGGTTCGTATTTTTTTAAATTAGACACAGAAAACAGCCCAATTGTTGGCGTATGCACTGCGCTTGATAAGTGCATAATTCCGCTGTCTGCACCAATAAACAAATCCGTATTTGCTATTACAGCGCCTATTTCTCGAATATCTTTACTATAAAACGTTGGCGCTTTAAATCCGATTTGTGATACATTTTCTACAGGCAAAATTTCAATAATATTATAATCTTTATATTCTGAGACAAGTTGAGAATAAAACTTTTCCCACCACTCCTCAGAAAGGCATTTTGCACCCGTTGCGTAAGTAAAAATGCAGATTGTTTTTTTATCATTATTTGTGATTCCTTCTAATATTTTTCTGCCTTCTGCCACTTCAGAAGCCAATAATTTAAGATCTAAAGGAGCAATTATTTTATTATTATTTGCTGGAAGCCTCAGTTTTACCAAATAATTTCTAAAATTATAAACAGGGTATTTTGCAATATGATCAAAATCATTTTTTTGTTCTGCTAATTCTTCATTTGCATCTCCAAAAAACTTGTATTTGGCATTTGAGAACTGAACCGCTAATCGGCCCGAAGATGAGTTTTGATCTACATTAATCGCTAAATCATAAGGTGTTTTCTTTAATGAAATCCAAACTTTTGAATAAGCTATTAAACTCTTAAATGGCTTTTTAGGCAAGTGAATTATTTTGTCAACGGCATCATAATTTTCAAAAATAATCGGAGCTAATGTGCCTTTTACAAATAAATCAATTTTACAATTTGGAAACTTTTCAGATACTTCCTGAACAAGTGGTGTAATCAATAAAAGGTTGCCTAACCTCCCATTTGGTCTACAGATTAGAACTCTTTTTATCTCGCTTTTGTCGACTAAAATAAAATCGTCCTGCATATTTGTTTTTCCAACATTTTTTGTCAGATTACGCATTATGCTACGTCTGTGTACATTTATTTTGCTTAAAACACTCATTTATGGAATAAATTATTAATTATAAAAATTTAATTAAATTTAGAAATAGTGGCAGATTCAAATCTACTTTCTTTTATTTTCTAAAAATAAATTCTTCCAATAAGCATTTGTTACAAAATTGTAATCAAATGTATCATTATTTACACTTTTTTGTTTTTGGAATTGAGTTAAAATTACAATAAATTATCATGTAATTAACAAATTAATAGATGGTTATTGAATTAATGTCGACAAAACCCCACTAAACCTAGACATTTATTGTAACCACGTAACCTTCAGAACCGCGAATATTAAATACTGTTCCATTCTCAAATAATAAATATTGACCTTTTATTCCAGTTAATTTTCCAGTAAAAGAAGGCGTTTTATCTAAATTCAAACTATTGACTTTTGCGGGATAATTTAAAACAGGATATTGAAGTTCGTAAAGATCATTTTTTTCAGTAGAAAAATAATCTCTGGCTTCTGCCGGAATCAAACTTTCAATTTTGGCTTTTTCTGCAATCAAATCAAAAGTTTCTATCGAGTTCTGCAACATTTTTCTCCAATTGGTTTTGTCTGTGTAGTGATCTTTTAGAGCGACCTCAGTTATTCCAGCCAAATATCGGTTCGGAACCTCAACAATTGCAATCGCTTGAGAAGCACCTTGATCGATCCAACGCGTTGGTACTTGCGTTTTACGAGTTACGCCAACTTTTATTTCGCAAGCCGAAGCCAAATACACAATATGCGGCTGTAATTGCGCTTTTGATTCATACTCTAAATCTCGGTCTGCAATGCCTAAATGCGCCGTGCTCAATTCTGGTCTCATAATCCAATCTCCAACAGCCGGACTTGAGTAAAAACATTCATAACAAAAACCTTGTCGGTATATTTTTTTCTTTTTACCGCAATTCAAGCATCGACAGCCAACAAAATTGATTTCAATTTCTTTGTCTAATAATTGGTTAACATTTAAGAAACTATCTTCGAAAACCAAATAATATTGAATTGGACTTCCAAGTTCTGTTTGCATTTTAGTCAGTACGCCTTGATATTGCATTTGTATTTTATTTGTAATTGCTGATTTAGATTTATCAAAGATTTAAAATTTTTTGTGTTAAAATTCGTTTCATTACTTAGAATCTTCCCTAAAATCGAATTGTTTTTTTACAAAAAAATAGTATTTTTGATATGAAGACAAAGTTACTACTTGTCTCTCGATATTCAAATTTTAAGTTTTTTGTTTTGCATAGATTGTGAGATTTAAACCTAAAATCAGTTAACTAAAAACCAGATCATGCCATTATCTATAATCAATTCGTTTGCATCTTGGGTCCTAAAACAAAGGATTCATCAAATAGAACTTTTTTTAAAATACCCTAATGAAGTTCAGGAAGAATTATTGCACAACTTATTGACGGCATCAGAAAACACGGTTGTCGGAAAACAATATGATTTTTCGAGCATCAACTCTTATCAGACTTTTGCTGAGAGAGTTCCAATTGCAACTTATGAAGAATTGCAGCCAATGATTGAGCGCACTCGATTGGGCGAGCAAAATGTTTTTTGGGAAACACCGATTAAATGGTTTGCTAAATCAAGCGGGACAACAAATGCTAAGAGCAAATTTATTCCTGTAAGTAACGAAGCGCTAGAAGATTGCCATTATAAAGGCAGTAAGGATCTTTTATGCCTTTACTTGAATAACAATGAAGATTCTGAATTGTTTTTAGGAAAAAGTCTTCGCTTAGGCGGAAGTTCTCAGATTTACGAAAACAACAATACTTTCTTTGGAGATCTTTCTGCTATTTTGATTGAAAACATGCCAATTTGGGCTGAATTCAGCAGTACGCCAAGCAGTAAAACTTCGCTGATGAGCGAATGGGAAACTAAAATTGCGGCCATCATCAACGAAACGAAAAATGAAAATGTAACGAGTTTTGCAGGAGTTCCTTCATGGATGCTCGTTTTAATGAATAAGGTTTTAGAAACTACAGGAAAACAAAACTTATTGGAACTTTGGCCTAATCTGGAAGTTTATTTTCATGGCGGAGTGAGTTTTTCTCCATACAAAGACCAATATAAAAACATACTTCCAAGTAAAGATTTTAAATATTACGAAATATACAACGCTTCTGAAGGCTTTTTTGCGATTCAGGATTTGAATAATTCTAACGATTTACTGCTAATGCTGGATTACGGAATTTTCTATGAATTTATTCCGATGGACACTTATGGAACTCCAAACCAAAAAGTAGTTCGTTTAGCAGATGTTGAACTGAATAAAAACTATGCGATTGTAATTACAACCAATTCTGGCTTGTGGCGTTATCTGATTGGTGATACGGTTCGTTTTACGTCATTGAATCCGTATCGAATTCGAGTTACGGGAAGAACAAAACATCATATTAATGTTTTTGGCGAAGAATTAATGGTCGAAAATACCGATCAGGCGATTGCAAAAGCGTGCCAGGTTACACAAACTGAAGTTATCGATTATACCGTGGCTCCTATTTTTATGCAAGACAAAGAAAAAGGCGCTCACGAATGGATGATTGAATTTAAAAAACATCCTGCTGATGTTGGCCTTTTCCAAAAAGTTCTGGATGAAACCTTGCAAACTTTAAATTCGGATTACGAAGCCAAACGTTATAACAATATGACTTTGAATCCTTTGGTGATTAATGTTGCTCGTGAAAATCTTTTTTATGATTGGCTGAAGGAAAGAGATAAATTGGGTGGTCAGCATAAGATTCCGAGATTATCGAATCAGCGAGATTATTTGGAGCAGTTGAAAGAAATGTGCTTAAAAACAATTTAAATATTTTTTTTATAAATTAATTCGACAAGTTATAATTATAAAAAATGTCATCAACCAACATTATTTTTGATCTCCAAAAAGAAGCTCACAAACAATTAAACGAATCTACAGAAAAATTCGCTTATTATATAATTGCATTATGTGTATCATGTATTGGTTTTTCTATTTATCAAACAAAAGATGATATACTTGATTATCCTAAAATATTAATTTTTATAAGCTTAATATCATGGGCGACAAGTATTTATTTTGGTCTTATTTTTATTAAAAACAAGCAATATGGTCTATATCTCTCTTATATGATTTATGAAAACCAAAGAAATAATTTTCAATTATCAAGAGATAATCCACAGAAAATAAAATTTGTAGAATCTGAATTCAAAAATAAATTTAGGAAAAATAACACAAAAACTAAAACACATTATAGAAATCAATTAATCTCGTTTTTTACTGGTGTCGCATATTTTATTGTTTGGCATATATTTGAAATGTATATGAATACAATAAATTAAAAACTAATTCCACCAAACTCGCATGAGGGATAGAAGTGGAAATCCTTTTGTGCCGGTCCAATAGCTATCGGGACCGGCACAAAAGATTACTTCGTAAGTTCGCTATCGCCCGTGTGCAACGGATAGCCCGATCTGCGCAGCGAAATGCCCATATAAAAAACCTCAGCTCTTTTTTGAAAAGGACTGAGGTTTACTTTTTTATTCCATCTAGTGTGTCATTTCGACGAAGGAGAAATCTCCGCGAGAAACTCTGCAAAGATTGGTTTACGTGACGGAGTTACTTGCGGAGATTTCTCCTTCGTCGAAATGACAAAAATGTGCTGAAAAATCTTCGACTTCGCTCCGAGTAAGACGTAAATTACATCATATCGATATATCTGTCGTGGTATCCTAAAAGATATAAAACACCGTCAAGCCCTAAACTTGAAATTGATGTTGAAGCACTTTCTTTAACTTTTGGTTTGGCATGGAAAGCGATTCCTAGACCTGCTAAGTTTAGCATTGGCAGATCGTTTGCTCCATCTCCAACTGCAATAGTTTGGTTGATGTGAATTCCTTCTTTTTCAGCAATTGCTTTTAGATGTTCTGCTTTTTTCTGACCATCAACAATATCACCTAAATATTTACCTGTCAGTTTACCATCTTTTATTTCTAATTGATTGGCGTGAACGTAATCTATTCCTAGTTCTTTTTGAAGGTATTCGCCAAAATAAGTGAATCCTCCAGACAGGATTGCGGTTTTATAACCGTAGTATTTTAAGGCTTTCATCAAACGATGCGCTCCTTGTGTGATTGGCAAATTAACCGCAACTTTTTGTAAAACTTCTTCACTCAAACCTTCCAAAAGCGCCATACGCTTTTTGAAACTTTCGTTGAAATCAATTTCACCGTTCATAGCCGATTCTGTAATGGCGCGAACTTGATCTCCCACTCCATTTAATTCTGCCAATTCGTCGATTACTTCGGTTTGGATTAAAGTCGAATCCATATCGAAACAAACTAGACGGCGGTTTCTTCTATAAATATTATCTTCTTGGAAAGAAATGTCAACATTCAGCGTTCTAGAAATTTCCATAAAACTTGCTGTCATGATGATCTTGTTTACAATTTCGCCTGTTACAGACAATTGAATACAAGAACGAGGATATTCTTCTTTTTCTACAATAGAAGTTCTTCCTGTTAATCGGATAATAGAATCGATATTCAGGTTTTGATCTGACAAGATTTTGGTAACTGCTGCCAATTGTGAAGCCGCTAGTTTTTCGCCCAAAATATTGATAATATAACGTTGTTTAGATTGTGATTTTACCCAAGTTTCGTAATCTTCAATAGAAATCGGAATAAATTTTACTTTAATTTCTAATTCGTAAGCCTTAAATAATAAGTCTTTTAAAACTGGTGCTGATGAAGAACCTGCAGCAATTTCGAACAAAATTCCTAAAGAAAGTGTGTCATGAATATCGGCTTGACCGATATCTAATATATTAGCATCGTATGCTCCTAAAACAGCCGTTAAACCTGCTGTAACCCCAATTTTATCGTGTCCTGAAACTTTTAATAAAATTATTTCTTTATCTTCTGCTGCCATTTTTCTTTCTTGAATTTGAAGCGACAAAAATCGGCAATCTCTGGTTGATAAAAAAGAATAATCCTTGTTTTTTTGAAATGAAAAAGCACATTTTCATGTGCTTTTTCGAGTAATTTAACATTTCTGTTTTATTATTAAAATAACGTAACTTTTTGGTTATTGGTTGGGTATGTTTTTATCAAAACTCACCATCCAGTTTACGCCAAATTTATCTTTGAACATTCCGAAATAAGATCCCCAGAAAGTATTGTCCATCGGCATTTCAACTTTTCCTCCAGCTGAGAGTCCATTGAAAATTCGATCTGCTTCTTCTGTACTTTCTGTATTAATAGAAATCGAGAAATTATCTCCAAAACCTACATCTCCGTATCTGGGATGACTGTCACTTCCCATTAAAATGGTATTTCCAATTGGAAGTGAAACATGCATTACGCGATTCAATGCCTCTTCAGAAAGAACTTCTCCTTCTTCTGCTGGAGCATCTTTATATTTTCCGATATACGGAAAATCTCCGCCAAAAACTGATTTATAAAACAGGAACGCTTCTTCGCATGTTCCGTTAAACATTAAGTATGGATTTATTGCTGCCATTTTTTTAATTATTAATTTTTAATTATAGATTGTCAATTCAAAATCTAATCATTATTCTTGCTTCTTTCTTCTAATTCTAATTCTCAGACAATTCTTTAATCGTTTCTAATCCTTTCGGAAAAGCTTCTTTGAAAAAGTCTATGTGTTTTTCGATTAAATCAACCTCGACATGAAGATCTACTATATCGCCTTTTTGATTCAATCTATAGGTTTCCATTGCTCCAACCCATTTTTCTGTTTCTTCATTTGGCGGAACTTCTTTAAAATCTTTAAGTTCCCCCATATGCTTAAACGCCATATATTCGTTCGGAATTTTAGATTCGATTATACTGTTCATTCCTGCTCCGCCTTCACCTAAAAAATAAATTTTATCACCTTCGTTCCAGCTCGTTTGCACGTAACTTTCTCCACAGAAAGAACTTGTCCATTTTCTGTAAGTTTCATCCTCCCACAAGACGTTCCAAATCTTTTCTTTAGAAGCCTTTATATCGATATTAAATACTAATTTTTCCATATTAACCTGGTAATTTACTAAAGTCCATAAATAAAATATTCCAACGATGACCATCCAAATCGGCAAAACCACAACCGTACATCCATCCTTGGCTTTCTGCAGGAGGAGCAAATATAGTTCCGCCAGCTTCTTTGACCTTTTCAGCTAATTCATCAACTTCTTCTCTGCTTTCTGCATCGATCGAAATCAAGACTTCTGAACTCGATTTAGTATCAGTAATACTGTTTTGGGAAAAACTTGAAAAAAGCATTTCTTCAAAAAGCATTACCACAAAATGTCCTTCACCTACAACCATGCACGTCGAACTTGGCGTATCATGCTGTTCATTAAACGAAAAACCAATTTTCCAGAAAAAATCTTTCGCTTTTGCCACATCCTTTACAGGAAGATTCAACCATATTTGTTTTGTCATTTTTTGTTTTTTTTGTTGGGTTAGATATTTATTTTCTTTTTTTAAACCATATAAGTGATATAAGTTAATTAAAGCCTGCGCGAACTTTGCCTCTTTGTTACTTTGTTACTTTGACCCTTAATTAGCCTCTACATAACTTTTAAAATTATCTAGAATTGCTTGCCAGCCTGCTTTTTGCATTTCTTCTGGATTTTGGGTTTCTGGATCGAAACTTTCCACAATTTCTACACCTTCTGGAGTTTCTGTAAAAGTAATTTCAACCTTTCTCCCGTCTGCCATAATATACGAAAGCGCTTCGTTTGTCTTAACTAAAGTGAATTCGCCTTCAAAGTCAAAACTCATACTTCCGTCTTTGGCAGCCATAGTCGATTTAAATTTTCCTCCTTCTCTTAAGTCAGCTTCTGCGTAAGGGGTGTGCCAATCTGGAGAAGCAAAACTCCATTTTGTAATATGTTCTGGTGTATTCCAAAATTTCCATACTTTATCGGCAGAGGCTTTAACTGTATTTTTTATTGTTATCATCCTTTATTTTTTTATTTATTGATTTTCGACGTATTCCTTAAAGTTATTAATTACATTTTGGCACCACTCTTTCTGCATGCTTTCAGAATCGTCTTTGTTTGGTTCAAATATTTCAGTAATTTTTACTTTATCATCCAAAACCTCAAAATGAACACTTCCTGTTCTCTCATCCGAAAGTTTATATGCTATAAATTGAAATTCTTCCACTTTTGTGTATTGACCTTCAAAATCAAAACCTTCATTTTTATCTTTGGTCTCCATTCTGTACTTGAAGCGACCGTTTACCTGTAAATCATTTTCGGCGTACGGTGTATGCCATTCTTGAAAAGCATAATTCCAATTTTGAATATGTTTTGGAGAAGTCCACAGATCCCAAACTTTCTCTACCGATGCATTGATCGTATTTTGAACTGTAATCATTTTTTCTGACAAATTAATTACATCTCATTTGGCATCTCATTCGGTATCTGACTTTCATCCATAAAAAAGACTTCCCAATGATGTCCGTCCAAATCTAAAAATGTTCTTTGGTACATCCATCCATAATCCTTCGCTTCCTGATAATCTGTTCCTCCAGCTTGTACTGCTTTTTCAATTATCTCATCTACTTTCTCACGTGATTCCATGGAAAGAGAAATAAGAACTTCGCTTGTCGTAGCAGAATCACAAATCTGTTTATTGGTAAAAGTTTGATAAAAATCTTTAACCAAAAGCATCACGTAGATGTCTTCGCTAATTACTATACAAGCGCCCTTGTCATTTGTAAATTTTGGATCGGTCAAAAAACCAAGTCCGTTAAAAAACGACACCGCCCGATTTAAATCATTTACGGCAAGATTTAAGAATATTTTAGTTTTCATCTTTATAAATTTACGAATTAATTAAAGCAAATGTAAAATTTTAAGATTACTTAAAAACAGCAATAAAAGTCAACTTTAGGGTCATTTAAGACAAATTGCTTATTTTTGTTTCAACTGAAACTCCAAAAAACTATAATATCATGAGCAAGAAACTAGGATTAATTGTACCTCACGACTATAAATTATTGAGTATAGCAGCGATTTTAGAAGTATTTGAAACGACTAATAAGTTGAGCCCAGATAATGAAAAACCGTTTGAAATCATGATTTTTCAATCTCAAGAACAAACTGACGAAGGAAATTTATTTGGGTATAAAAGTAATATTATCGAAACTTCAGATATCATTCTAGACTTGATTTTAATTCCCGCTTTTACTACCGATAATATGAGCGAGATGATTAAGAAGAATAAAAGTTTTATTCCGTGGTTAAAAAAACAGCATCAAGCTGGAGCTGAGCTAGCGAGTTTTTGTACAGGTGCCTTTTTATTTGCTGCCTCTGGTTTGTTAAACGAAAAATTAGCCACAACTCACGTTGATGCTTGCAGTGCTTTTACAAAAGCTTTTCCGATGGTAAAATTGAAACCGGAAGAAACCTTAACTGCCGACGGAAGTTTATATACAAGCGGAGGATCGACCTCAACTTTTCATTTATTAATTCTTTTGGTTCAGAAATTCTGTGGAAACGAAATGGCCGTTAAAATTGCCAAAATATTTTCTATCGATTTGAACCGCTATAAACAAAGTTATTTCAGCACTTTTAGACCAAACCATCTACACAATGATACTTTGGTTGCCATGTTGCAGCAAAAAATAGAAAATCACTATCATACGATTGAAAAACTCGAAGAAATTACAAAAGACATCCCGACAAGCGCGCGAAACATGACACGGCGTTTTAAGCAAGTTACTGGAATTCCGCCAATCGAATATTTACAAAATATTAGAGTTGAAACTTCGAAGAAATATTTGGAACAGACACAGCTTTCAATTTCGGAAATTATCGAAAAAACGGGTTACAATGATCCAAAAGCATTTAGAAAAGTATTTTATAAAATGGTCGGCATGAAACCTATTGAATATCGAGAAAAGTTTAGGGTTCAATAATTTTGGGAAGTAAAATTCTATTTTTCATATTTATGTATTTTTAGAATAATCATATTATTGATTCTAAACAACTCCAAAAAAGACCAAACTTTTGGAGCTGTTCATAGTTTTAGATTTTTCTTTTATTGCTTTATCATTAAATAGGTGCCTCCCTTTATAGCGGCAGGTTTTGGTTTTTGACTTCCTTCCCTAACAGCCATTGGTCCCACATACCATATTTCCGCTATAATTGCAGCTTTTCCATTTACTGTTGTTTTTCTTATATCTATTTCTCCTACTTGAGGCGAAGATATGAATCCAAGACGCAACCTTTTTTCATCTAGTCTGCAGTCATCGCATCCTAATACAGTTCCTGTTAGAACTCTAGCCCCACTTATATTATTGTCATTACTGGTTGAGGTTAATTTATTTAGTGTATTAACTTTTTCAATTCCATTTTCAATATATTGATATTCTCCAACTACTAAATCTTCATAATAAATACCATTCATACAGGTTTTTATGTTTTTCTGCAGTTTTATTTTCAATGATGTTCTGCCATTGGCATAAACATAAGTGCCGTCGTATCCATTTAATATACTTAAGAGCATCGTCTGCTTTGTAGATCGAGATGCCAAAAGACCCGAACTGTCGCAAGAAGCTTTCCTCTAGAGTTCCGTTGCTTTTTGCATATTCCTTTGCTTGTTTTTTTATGGATTATATCAGTCTTCTCTTCTCTTTGAGCAGAATACCTAGGATCATTTCCAAACTTCATTTACCTTGCTGTCTAATACTGTAAAACCCTCAAGCGTAAAACAACTTGAGGTTCTTAGATATAAACTATTGCTTAATCATTAAATAGGTGCCTCCCTTTATAGCGGCTGGCTTTGGTTTCGGTTCACCTTCCTTAACAGCCATTGGTCCCACATACCAAATTTCTGCTATAATTGCAGCTTTTCCATTTACGGTTGTTTTTCTTATATCGATTTCTCCTACTTGAGGTGAAGATTTGAATCCAAGACGCAGTCTTTGTTCATCTGGCCTGCAGTCGTCACAGCCTAATTCTGTTCCGGTCAAAACCATGCCTCCACGTATATTGTTGTTATTGCTGGTTGGGGTTAATCTATTGAAGGTATTTACCTTTTCCACCCCGTTTACTATATACTGGTATTCGCCCACTACCAAATCTTCATAATAAAAATTATTCATGGAGGTTTTTATGTTTTTCTGCAGTTTGATCTTCAATGATGTAGTGCCATTGGTATAGACATAAGTGCCGTCGTATCCGTTTAAGACATTTTTAGTATCTTTATAATATGCTCCTTTTACGCCAATAAAATTCTCTTTTGGCGTGTTAATATCAAGCACAGGACTTTGCGCTTTGCAGCTGTTTAAAAAAATTAAAAACAGTGCGATGTTAATATAGTTTCTCATAATTGTTTTTTTAGTTGCAAGGTGTTTGTGTTACCCTATTAGTGGCGGTGTTAAGTGTTAATTTGTTCCATTGTTTAAGAGCATCGTCTGCTTTGTAAATCGAAATCCCAAAAGAACCGAACTGCTGCAGGAAACTTTCCTCTAATGCTCCTTTGCTGTTGTGATATTTGTACGCTTGATCTGTATGAATGAGATCAAGTTTGTCAATTTCTGTATAAGCATTATATTTAGGATTATTCCATACCTCATTTACCTTTCGGTCTAACGTTGCAAAATCGTCCACTTTTATAGCATAGGCATTCACGTTTCCTGAATTGTCTTTGGCAACCATTATACAAAAAACGTCCTGTTTTCTGCTTGGAGAGGCTTCATCGTATGCATTTCTTAAAAATTTTACATCTCCAAAAGAAAACATGGCGTAGCCGTTTTTTGGGTGAGAATGGGCGCCACCAATATATGAAGACCCTGTTGACAATGGTACAGAAAACTCATCTACAGATGATACTTGTGTGTATTCATACCTGTAAGTTCCATCTGGATTCATGACTTTTTTCACTTCTATGCCGTGCTCCACTTTATTTACAGCAGCCATTACTTTTCCTTTAAGCCAGTCCACACTAGGTTTCATATTTCCCGTTTTTGTAACATCTGTTAAGGCTCTCATTTGTTCGCAAGGATCTGTATGCGGCTGGTTGTTGTTGTTTCCACCACCGCTGCTACCGCTATAACTACCAGTATAATCGTCATAATTTCCATACATAATATCACGACCTCTTCTACCGTAATAAACTGCTTCCCAAGCATAAGTATTGTCTATATAATTGTTTTGAACAAGTACGGGTCTTAACGAAATCTCACCAACTGTTTCTGACTCAAAATTGGATTCTGCCGGTACTCTGGCAGTAGTTTTTTGTCTTGCAAGCTCGTCATTAGATAAAATTTCTGCAACTCCGTTTTCTACAATTTTGTCATTCAAAAATTTGGCGGCCTTTACAAACCCCTTTTTTAAGTCCCAAGCAACAATATACCCGCTAAAATTTCCTTCAATATCTGCATTTTCTTGTTTTTCAGGATAAAACTCATAGAGCAGGGCTTTGTATGTATCTTTATCTATTTTGTAAATGTACAGTTTCTGTTCCCAGATTTCTGCTTGCTCTTTTCGTTTTTCTAAGACTGGTACAATAAACATTTCTGTACCATCATTGGCCGTTTCGGCTGTTGCACTTTTCCAGTCATAATCCAGTTTTTGAAATGCTGGATAATTTTCACCTTTCGCTTCATAATCCTCAAACCATTTTTTTGGTGAGGCCAAGCTGTTATTGTCTGAATTTGATAATCCTTCATCATTTTGGCATTGATAAAAAACCACAGAAATTATCAAAACAGCAATAGGAATCACAATTTTTTTAATCTTTTGTAACATAGGCAGTAATTATTTGTGTTATTATTACATACAAGCATAATAAATAAATTCTTACAAATTGCATAATATGTAAGAATTTATTTAAAAAATTTAGTGCCTTGAAAAATATCAATAAAAAAACCTGTTCAAAAAATGAACAGGTCTATAAGTTAACTTTGTTAAAGTTTTAAAACTTTGACAAAGTATTAGCTTTATTTAAGAAGCAATTTCCATACGTTTTAGCAAGTTTTTGCTTAAAGTATGTTCTGCATATTCTTTGTCGATTGTCAAACTTATATCATCTGAAGTTGGCAGTTCGTACATGGCATCTGTCAAGATAGCTTCGCATAACGAACGCAATCCACGAGCACCGAGTTTATACTCTAAAGCTTTATCTACAATAAAATCTAGAGCTTCGTCTGTGATCGTAAATTCAACATCATCCATTGCGAATAATTTCTGATATTGTTTGATCAATGCATTTTTTGGTTGCGTTAAAATTGCACGAAGTGTTTCTTTATCCAACGGATCCATGTGAGTCAAAACTGGTAAACGACCAATAATCTCAGGAATTAAACCAAAGTCTTTGATGTCTTTTGGAATAATATATTGCAATAAATTGTCTTTGTCAATATTGTCAACATTTTTAGAAGTTGAATAACCAACTGCCTGACGGTTTAAACGTTTTGAAATAATACGTTCTACTCCATCAAAAGCTCCACCAGCAATAAATAAGATATTTTGAGTGTTTACCTCAACAAATTTTTGGTCTGGATGTTTACGTCCTCCTTTTGGCGGTACATTTACAACGGTTCCTTCCAATAATTTCAATAATGCTTGCTGAACACCTTCTCCAGAAACGTCACGTGTTATTGACGGATTATCGCTTTTACGAGCAATTTTATCAATTTCGTCAATAAATACGATTCCTCTTTCTGCTTTTGCCACGTCATAATCTGCCGCTTGAAGCAAACGAGTCAAAATACTTTCAACGTCTTCTCCTACATAACCAGCTTCTGTTAATACTGTCGCATCCACAATTGCCAACGGAACGTCTAACATTTTAGCAATCGTTTTTGCTACTAACGTTTTTCCTGTTCCAGTCTGACCAACCATGATGATGTTACTTTTTTCAATCTCAACTTCATCGTCCAATTGCTGTTGCATCAAACGTTTGTAGTGATTGTAAACCGCAACCGACATTACTTTTTTTGTCTGATCTTGACCAATAACGTATTGATCTAAGAAAGCTCTGATTTCTTTTGGTTTCTTTAAAATTAAGTCCCCAACCAGTTTTGCGCTTCCGCTAGATTTTAATTCTTCTAAAACAATTCCGTGTGCTTGTTCAATACATTTATCACAAATATGCGCATTGATACCAGCAATTAATAAATTAGTTTCTGGCTTTTTTCTTCCACAAAACGAACATTCTAATACTACTTTTGCCATTCTATTTATGTTACTAAGCTGCAAAGATACTAAGTTTCTGAGCTTTTTGACCTAAAACTTAAAAACTTAGCTCTTTACAGCTTAATATTTTTATTTTTTTGTTGAAAGTTTCAAGAATTTCAAGTTTCAAGTCACCACCGGAACTTTAAACTTGAAACCTGAAACAAACTTTAAGTTTAAGAAAATTATCCTCTTCTTAATACTTCATCAATCATTCCGTACTCTTTTGCTTCATCAGCTTTCATCCAGTAGTCACGCTCGCTGTCTTTGTGAACTCTTTCGAAAGACTGTCCAGAATGCTGAGAAATGATGTGGTATAATTCGTCTTTTAATTTCAGCATCTCACGTAAGTTGATTTCCATATCTGTTGCAACACCTTGTGCTCCTCCAGATGGCTGGTGAATCATAACTCTTGAGTGCGGTAATGCAGAACGTTTTCCTGCTGCTCCTGCACATAATAAAACTGCTCCCATAGAAGCGGCCATTCCTGTACAGATTGTTGCTACATCTGGTTTGATGTATTGCATAGTATCGTAAATTCCTAAACCTGCATAAACACTTCCTCCTGGAGAGTTTAAATAAATTTGAATATCTTTTGAAGCATCTGCACTTTCTAAAAATAGCAACTGAGCCTGAACGATATTAGCGATTTGATCGTCAATACCTGTCCCTAAAAAGATAATTCTATCCATCATTAATCTTGAGAAAACGTCTAATTGAGAAACGTTCAACTGACGCTCTTCGATAATATATGGAGTCATGTTGGTTGGAGTCATTGCCGCTACGATTTTATCGTAGTACATTGCGTTTACCCCTTGGTGCTTTGTAGCAAATTTTTTGAATTCTTTACCGTAGTTCATATTTTTAGTTTAAAGTTGAAAAGTCTAAAGTCAGAAAATGACTTAAACGAATAAACAAAGTTCATACCTTTTTATAAAGGATGCCAATTTGTCTGAAATGTTTCTTTTGTTTCAGGTTTAAAGTTTCAAGTTAATTGCAGAGAACGTGAAACCTGAAACCTTAAACTTGAAACAAAAAAGAACGTCAACAGAAGCAAAACTTCCATTGACGTTCAAATATAATTATTTTTATCTTTCAGTTTTTGTAATAAAATCTTAATTTTTAAAAAAGTATACTTCTTAATTTTCGACTTTATAACTTTTGACTTTCAGACTAAAATTTATTCTCCGTAAGATGCAGCGATAAATTCTTCGTAAGTAACCTCTTTAGTTGTTGGGTTCGCTTTTTCTTTGAAGATATCTAACATTTTAGCTGCTACAACTTGCTCAGAAAGTCTTTTCACTTCGTCTTGGTTAGATAAAACTCTAGCCACGATTCCTTGAACTTCTTCGTCAGATGGATTTACTTGACCAAATTGAGCCATTTGCTGTCTGATAGCGCTTGATGTAAACTCTTTCAAATCTTCAAATGTAATTTGGATATTACTTTGAGCTAAAGCTTTTCCTTCGATTAATTGGAAACGTAAACCTTTTTCAGATCTTGCATATTCCACTTCAGCTTCTTCTGGGGTTAATTTTTTCTCTCCAACAGTTTGCAACCATTTTTTCAAGAATTCAGCTGGCAAATCGAATTTTGTGTTTTCGATTAAGAAATCTTGAACATCTAATAATAATTTCTGGTCAGCTTGCTGTGCGAATTGTGCTTCAGCATCTTCTTTAATTCTAGCTTTTAAATCTTCTAAAGAAGCTACATTTCCTTCACCAAAAAGTTTATCAAATAATTCTTGGTTTAATTCAGCTGGCTCAGAACCGTTGATGGCTTCGATAGTAAAGTTTACTTCAACTTCTAAACCGTGAACACCTTCGTGACCTACTTTTAAGTAATCCATTAATTGGTGATCGTCATCAAATAAACCTTTTGTGTTTACTGTAACAACATCTCCAACTTTTTTACCTACAAATTGTTTCGCAGCTTCTTTACTGAAAGCTCCAACTGCAATTGTAGTTGTATTATTGATTCCGTTTGCTTCGTTTGAGAAAGTTCCTGTCAAGTCAGAGTTTTCATCAGATACTTCTTGTGGAATTGCTTTTCCAAATTGTTTTTGGATACGCTCTAATTGTCCGTCGATCAATTTATCGTCAGCAGTAACGATATATTTTACGATATCATTTTTAGCTTCTAAATCAATTTCGAAGTTTGGCACTAAACCAATTTCGAATTCAAAAGTTAATTCTTCAGCATTCCAGTCAATGTTTTCGTTTACTTTTGGAAGCGGAGTTCCTAAAAGATTTAATCTTTCAGATTGAATATAACGCTCTAAAGCCAAATCAACTACTTTTTTGATCTCTTCTTGCTTAATAGCTTTTCCGTATTGTTTTTCAACAAGATCTTTAGGCACGGCACCTTTTCTAAATCCTTTTACTTGCGCTAAAGGCATTTTTTCGTTAATTCTTTTTGCTACTTGACCTTTATAATCCATATGAACAACGTTCATAACAATCGTCTCGTTTACAGCGTCTATTGCTACTCTTTTAATATCCATCTTCTTCTTTAATTTACATAATAAAATTGGGTTGCAAAATTATAAAATTTTTGCAACCCAACCAAGTTTTTAATCTATTGTATTTGAAGCAGTTTTAATCTGCTCCATTGTTTTATTTGTCGTCTCCTAGTATTTTATAAGTAAGAGATTGAAGTATAGACAAAATAACACTGAATATTAAAGCCGTCAAGAAACCATCTACTGCAAAACCGCCAACGATTTTTGTACACAGCAAAATGATGACCGCGTTTATGACTAATAAAAATAATCCAAGTGTAACAAACGTTACCGGTAGCGTCAATAGTACTAAAATTGGTTTAATAAATATATTTAGCAATCCTAAAACTACTGCAACAATTACAGCCGTACCAAAACTAGCAACGTGAACCCCAGTTAAAATATTAGACAATAACAAAACCAAGGCAGCCGTAACAAGGAGTCTAAGTAATAATTTCATATTTTTTAAGGTTTTAAAATTTATTTAAAAGTAATAAAATTTTTAGCAAAAGTGTTTTATTCTTTTAAAAACATCGATGTCAATTCAAAAAACAGTTGTGGGTTTTCAGCATGAAGCCAGTGTCCTGCGTTTGGAATCGTTTCTAGTTTTAAATTTGGAAAATGCTGACGAATTCCGTCGAGATCTTCATCTTGAATGTAGCCAGAATTTCCTCCGCGAATAAATAATGTAGGTTTGTCAAAAACCAAACCTTCTGCCAGAGGTTTTCCAATTGCGTCCAGGTTATTATTAAAAACTTTCAGATTAAATCTAAAGGCTAATTGTCCAGGCTCTTTCCAATATAGATTTTTCAATAAAAACTGACGTGTTCCAAAATCAGAAACGTATTGCGCCAAAATTCCTTCTACATCATTTCTGCTAGGTTTTACCGAAAAATCAACTGCGTTTAATCCTGCCAAAATATCCTGATGATGCTGTTTGTAAAATCTCGGACCAATATCTGCCACAATCAATTTGTCTACAATCTCTGGATGTGTCGTTGCAAAAAGCATCGCCACTTTTCCGCCCATTGAATGTCCTAAAATGTCAATTCCATCTAGGTTATTTGCCTGACAATATTCATAAACATCTTGAACCATTGCCTCGTAACTCCATTCATCTGAATGAAAACTGCGACCGTGGTTTCTTAAATCTAAAATATGAACTTGAAATCCGGCTTCTACATATTGTCCTGCGAGTGTTTTCCAGTTGTCAGACATGCCGAGAAATCCGTGCATGATCACAAATGGTTTTCCTTCGCCTTCTATTTTTGAGTATAACATTTAATTTTATTTATAAAAATTCTATTTACAAATGTAAAAAACTTATTAATTAATCTCTAAAAGTAAATATTCAATAAGATATTTTAGTGATTTATTTTTATTAAATAAAAGTTTACATTTTACGGGATTCCGTAATAATAGCATTTTTAAAGATTGTACTTTCGCCGTGAAAATCAAAAACAAATTTGATTAAATCAACCAATTTAAATACCACTATTATGATTAAAAAAATCCTACTAGCGTCTCTAGTACTTTCGCAACTAGCAATCTCTTGTTCTAGCGACAATGATGATCCAACAACAGAACCAGAAAAAGAATTAACTCTTGAAGAGCAAATTGCAAACTTGGCAAAACAGCCATACTCAAAGCTGACTCCTGCTGAGCAAAAGATTAAGTTAGAAGCAGAAGCTAATGACATGTTAGTTCAATTAGACAAATCTAAATCTTCTAGCGCTATTGAAGCTTTAGAGAATTTAAATCGTCTACTTGATGTAAGCAGCATTGATATTTTTAACGGAAAAAATGACAATGAAGTTGAAGATATTTTAAATGTATCTGGTGTTTACGGTGTTTACACTTGGGACAATGCTGGAAAAAAATGGGTTAAAACTGCTTCAACAACTGAATTGAAATTTGTTTTCCCTGCAAAAGAATCTCAAACTGCAAACAATGCAATTTTCTCTACTAAAAGCACATCTTCTGACATTAAAGTAAAATACAATGATACTTACAGCTGGACAGAAAATGGATCTGTAGAAGTAAACGATTATTTTTTCCTTCCTAATACTTCAGACGCAACTTTAACTATTGACAGTAAAGAAGCAGCTGTAATTAGCCAAACAGCAAAATATGCTAATGGAAAAGAAGTACCAAATGAATTTTCATACAAAATGAGCGTAAACGATGGTTATGCTTGGGAAATGAGCGGTACCAAAGCAACTGCAAATGTTTCAAAAGCTGCACTTACTTACAATGGAAAAAATTTAATTTCATTTAATGCTGGTAGTTCTGCTGAAGTTGACAAATTAATTGATAACGACGAACTTGTTCAATACAGAGGAAAAGCTAACGGTTTAATCCAATTAATGGACAATTTTGTAATTGTTGCAGATATGGATCTTGCTGAATTAGCAAAAGGAGAAACTGCTGCAGAGGCAAGCTTTCCTTATCCTGACCGCAAGACAAAAACATTTTATACAGATTTAAATACATACAACAAAAAAACTGTTGAAGCAAGTGTTGCAAATTCTAATAAAAATGGAAAATTAATTTTAGTTTCTAAAAAAGATGGAACTAAAATCGCTGACATCGTATATCATGCAGAAGCTGGATATAGCTTTAACTCAAGTGAGTACGAGTACTGGGCTACTGATGCTACAGATACTAAATACGGTGGAAAATGGGTATTTGACTTTAATGGCGGAACTCCTAAAGGTACAGCTGTAAAAATTCAAGAGTATGACAGCGTACTTTATTTAAAATTCAGTGACAACACTGAAGTTGAAATGAGTGCTTATTTCTCTGAAGGTTTTGATAAATTTGAAGCTAAATTCGAAGATTTTATTGCTGCTTTCAATAAATAATACTTTTAAAGTACCATAATTTAAAAGCCGATTTGAGTAACTCAAATCGGCTTTTCTTTTTTAGGTGGAGTTCTAACAATTATAGTGCTTTGCCCATATCCTGCCCAAATTCCTATTCCTCCATTTATATTAGATTTTAAACTGATGTTCGCCGGATAAATTGGGTTCTGGCTATTCACAATTTCATTTTGCCAACTGTTCCAAAAATCTAAAGATTCTTTGGTTTGAGTTCTCAATTTTACATGAATTAAATCTCCGTCAGCAAAATAAGGCGTGAATTTGGTTTTAGGAAAAAGTAAAACCCCTCTATTAATTTGCATTGAAACCGAAGATTCCTTAAAATTTTTATCGTCCAAATTTCCATAAAAAGCAGGCACAAAAATAGGTTCTTCCTCTTCAATTTTTGTTGCGAGCTGATAATAGTTTTTCTGGCTCGTCGGATCTTCAAATTTCACAAAAACATAGCCTGTTGTGTCAGAAGGATTTGTTTTTATGTACTCCGCACTTTTTAAAGCGACACTTTCAGGAACTTTAGTTATAGCTGTAATTACACGATTTAAATATTCAATTTTTAACGAATATTCTTTTCCTGCCTCTCCTTTTATTATAGAACCAAAATAGACAAATGGCGGTATACGGTTTTTATCATTTTTAACCCTTAAAACTTCGGAATTTTGTCCGTCAGAAATGGTGATTTTTGCAGACCTGATGACACGATTCAATACATTGGTCGAATCAATTACATCGGTAACCGGAATACTGCTTGACAAAAGAACATTTGCATAATCGCCTTCTTCAATCCAGCCTTCCACTACAATTTTAGATTCTAAGCTTTTTTCACTGCTAAAATTATCATTGGAACAGCTTACTAAAATCAAACCCAATAGAACGAGTAAATACTTTTTCATGTTTTAAAATTTAAATCTCCAGCTAACTGAAGGCAATATTCGATATAATATTTTTTCTTCCTGCTTCACCACTACTTTATCTTTATTTTCACTTACTTGAACATCCAAAACTACGTAAATCGGATTTCCAATATTAAAGGTATTATAAATTGAAAAGTTTAAAGCGCTTTCTTTTTTAGCCGTTTTTATAAAATAGTAATTAGCTGAAATATCGGTTCGGATATAATTAGGCATTTGTGCATTATTATATCCTGAATATTCTTTAACTGGGTTATTATTAATAAAATACCATGAAGTTGGCATTGTAAAACGGTTTCCTGAACTGAATATTTGCGTAAGTCCGAAATTCCATTTTGAATTCAAATCATACATTCCGACCAAAGAGAGATTATGCCTTCTGTCATATTTTGCAAAGTAGGTTTTCCCATTATTCAATTCGTCAAAATTTCTATCAGACCAACTTAATGTGTAACTGAGCCAGCCGGTAAATTTTCCGTTGCTTTTTTTAAGCATTGTTTCAAATCCGTACGCTTTTCCTTCTCCAACATACAAATCGTTCTTGAAAGTGGTGACTTCGTTAAATTGCGTAACACCATAAGGATATTCGAGTAAGTTTTTCATCAAACGATAAAATCCTCCCAATGAAGACGACCAATTTCTCGATAAATTTTGATTGGAACCGATTGAAAATTCATTTGAAGATTGCGGTTTTATTCCATCAGAACTTGCAATCCAAAAATCAGTCGGAATTCCGACACTCGAAGTAGTGATTAAACTTAAATACTGATATTGTTTGTTATAAGATGCATAAAACGAATATTTTTCAGTTGGAAGATAATTCAAAACAACACGAGGCTGAAAATGCAAATAAGAATCTGCTCCAGAAGCATAGTAATTAATTCTAAGTCCCAAATCTGCAAATAACTTTTCAGACAATTTAGGTTTTAATGTAGTAAAAACGGCAGCTTCATTTGCATTAATAATTTTTGGAGACTCATTTTCAATTGTTGCAAAATTATCAACATTTACTTTTTGCGGTTGTAAATTATGATAAACATATTGCAGACCAGATTCTGCAGGAATGTTTTTTATGAAATATTTCACCGTATTTGAAAATCCGAAATCTTTAACATACGAAGAAACTGCAAATTGAATTGTAGCCTGTTCCATATTTAAATCATTAGAATATTGGCTAAAATAAACCGCATTTGACATGCTGACTTTTGGCGAAATTGTAGTATTTAAAGAAGGAGATACGGTAAAATTACTCCATTTTAAACTTGTTCTAAGTGCTAGATTTTCATCTTTTATTTTTAATTCGTCACCACTGGCAAACGCTTCAACAACAAACAAATTATTTTTAGATAATTGAGAAAGAAAAGTAAAATTGGCATCAGAAAAGCCATATTTCATATCCTTAACATCGTTGCTTTTTGATCCTGATTTTAAAATTGGACCAACGATTTCGTCGATGTATGTTTTTCTTCCCGAGATATAAAATGCATTCTTATCATTTAGCGGAACCGCAAGACTCAATTGAGAAGCCAAAATACCTACATTTCCTTGAATACCAAATTCAGAAGGCATTTTTCTATTTGAATTCAGCAGAGTGGCAGAACTTAATCTTCCGCCATATTTTGCATTGGAACTAGATTTATCAAACTCTACATCTTTTATATGATCTGCATTATAAAAAGGAAAAATTCCTAGCAAATGAGACATTCCATAAATCGGAGTTCCATTATACAAAATGGCATTATGTCCAGGATCTCCTCCTCTTACATAAAAATAACCATTTGCATCACCTGAATTTTGAACGCCGGGAGTTAACTGCAAAATTTTCAGAATATCCGTTGTTCCCATAACACTTGGAACAGCCGATAATTCTTTGACATTAAAAGACAGTTTTCCGTTAGAAAGATTGGTTATCGCATTTTTTTTATTGTTAGCAATCACAACTTCTTTCAAATGCGCTATGTCTTTTTCTAAAACAATAGAAATAAAAGTATCTTTCTTTACTTCAAATTGAATGTTTTTAGGATTATATCCTGATTGGTCGATTTTAATTTTTACTTGTCCTAAAGGAATAGTTGCCGAAAAATTGCCGAAGGAATCAGCCGTAGAAAAAACTTGAGAATCGCTTGCTGCAAAAACTAAAGTTGCACCAACTAAATTTTCATTTTCAGAAGATTTTACATTACCCGAAATAGTTGCCTTTGATTGCGCAAAGACACTAGAAAAACAGATAAAACAGAAGAAAGTAATTATTTTCAACACTTGATTTTATAAGAAAAGTGCGAAAATAAACAATTATAACCCAATTATATCAGGTTATAATTGTTTTAAGTTGAATATTATTTCAATTTATTCAAATACATATTAACAGTATTATCCAAACCTAGATAAAGTGCCTCTGAAATTAGAGCGTGACCAATAGAAACTTCTAATAAGCCTGGAATATTTTCTTTAAAAAATTTGATATTATCTAAACTCAAATCGTGACCAGCATTGATTCCTAAACCTAATTCATTTGACAATACTGCCGCTTTAGTGTATGGGTCAATTCCTCTTTCGTTTCCTAAACTATATTGGTGTGCAAAAGATTCTGTGTATAATTCGATTCTATCTGTTCCTGTTTTTTTTGCGCCTTCAATCATTTCTAAAATCGGATCAACAAAAATAGAAGTTCTAATTCCGTTTCTTTGAAATTCCTGAATCACTTCAGTCAGATATTCTTGGTTTTTGATGGTATCCCAGCCCGCAGAAGAAGTTATCGCGCCAATTGCGTCTGGAACCAAAGTAACTTGGTCTGGTTTACATTCTAAAACCAAATCAATAAAATTATGCTGCGGATTTCCTTCAATATTAAATTCTGTCGTAACAACTGCTTTCAAATCGCGCGCATCCTGATAACGAATATGACGCTCATCTGGACGAGGATGAATTGTAATTCCTTGTCCGCCAAATCGCTGAATATCCGCTGCTACTTTTAATAAATCAGGCACATTTCCACCTCTAGCATTTCGAAGTGTTGCTATTTTATTGATATTTACACTTAATTTTGTCATATAAATAGATATTAATTCTAGTAATCTTATATTTGTTACGACAAAAATACAAAGTAAAACAGAGCAGTTTTCGGTATTTTTTGATTATTTTGCATCAAATATCCGCAATTGATTTATGACAGAAATTACAAACTATATCACAAACGATTTCAGAGCGATTGACAGTCAGGAAACGATTGCTTCGATTCAGGACTTTTTTATCGATGTAAATTTTTCTCATTTTCCGATTTTAGAAGATGGTATTTTTATTGGAAGCATCTCTTCTGATGATGTTGAAACATTTGACATTGAAAAAAAAGCAATTGATTACAAATATACTTTAGAACGTTTTTTCGCCAGAAAATCGATGATTTGGCTTGACGTTTTAGAAGTTTTTGCAAAGAACCAAACCAATATCCTTCCTATTCTTGACGAAAACAATAATTATATAGGCTACTATGAAATGGTAGACATTATGAAGTTTTTTCAGGAAACTCCATTTTTAAAAGAACCAGGTGCCATTATTGTGGTGCAAAAAGGACTTTTGGATTATTCTATGAGCGAAGTAACCCAAATTGTAGAAAGCAATAACGGCAAAGTTTTAGGCTGTTTTGTTTCCGAAGCCGATACAGAAAATGTTCAGATTACAGTAAAAATTGGCTTGGGAGCAATCAATGAAATCATTCAGACTTATAGAAGATATGGTTACGAAATCATTTCAGAACATCAGGAAGACAACTATATAAACAGCTTAAAAGAGCGATCAGATTATTTAGACAAGTACCTTAATATATAAATTATAAATGTGCCAATTAGTTAAATTAGATAATTTTCGCATTTCCCAATTATCTAATTGACACATTGACCAATTATCTAATTAACGAATGAAAATAGCCATTTACGGACAATATTATCAGAATAGCACTGAACCTATCATTAAAGACATTTTCAAATTCTTCCATACCAATAAAGTCGAAATGGTAATTGAAGAAAATTTCCTGAATATGCTTTATGAAAAACAGCTTGTAAAAAAAGAATACAAAACTTTTTCTCCAAGTACTGCTTTAGATAATAGTTTCGAAATGCTGATTAGTATTGGAGGTGACGGAACGATTTTAAGAGCCGCTGCTTTTGTTCGTAATTCTGGAGTTCCTTTGTTAGGAATAAATGCTGGACGATTAGGATTTCTTGCTAAAGTTCAGAAAGAAAATATTGAAAGTTTATTGCAATATGTTATCGATCAAAACTACACCACTTCTGAAAGAACTTTATTAGGAATTACATGCGAACCTTTTAATGAAGCTTTCAAAGAACTTAATTTCGCGATGAACGAAGTTACAGTGAGTAGAAAAGATACAACTTCCATGATTACCGTTGAAACCTATTTGAACAACGAATATTTAAATTCTTATTGGGCCGACGGATTAATTATTTCAACGCCAACCGGATCTACAGGATATTCTTTAAGCTGCGGCGGACCAATTTTAACGCCAGATGTCAAAAGTTTAGTAATTACGCCAATTGCCCCACACAATTTAACTGCCAGACCACTTGTTATTCCCGACGATACAGAAATTACACTGCGCGTAACAGGAAGAGAAGACCAGTATTTGGTTTCTTTAGATTCGCGAATTTCTTCGGTGAAAAACGAGTCTATTTTAAAAATTAAAAAAACAGATTACAAAATTAAAATGGTTGAAATACCAGGCGAAACTTTCTTAAAAACCTTAAGAAACAAACTGCTCTGGGGAGAAGATAAAAGAAATTAAACTCTTTTCTGATTCTTCACTATACGATAATACCACATTTTCTCGTTCTGCATGTAGTGAATCATCATTAAATGGCTCAAAATCATAACGTAAATTGAAAAAAAAGCACATTTAACCAAAGGAACTTTGATTCGTATTGATAATTATTATATTTGCACGCAATTTTGAATTAAATGAAGAAAATTTTTAATTTATTGTTATGTTTTTTCCCCTTTATTACACTTAATGCTCAGATCAATGAGATTGGTGTTTTTCTTGGCGGAAGCAACTTTGTAGGCGATGTTGGAAAAACAACATATATCGCTCCAGAAAAACTAGCTTTTGGTGTTCTTTACAAATGGAACAGGAGTCCGAGACACTCATGGCGCTTCTCTTACACACAATCAAATATTAGTGGAAACGACTTCAAATCAGATGAAACAGGGAGAAATCAAAGAGGCTATCGTTTTGACAATGATATAAAAGAGCTTTCTGCTGGTTTAGAATTCAATTTTTTTGATTTTAACCTTCATGACGATCACCTAAAAATAACGCCTTACGTTTTTACGGGTTTAAATTACTTTTTCTTCAATAATTTATACCGCTATACTACAAGCCCAAATACCGTATACGAGCTAAAAAACCGAAGCTCGATGGCTGTACCTATTGTATTAGGTATAAAATCGAATATTACGCCGCGTTTAATTTTAGCTGCTGAAGTCGGCGCACGCTATACCTTTACAGATAACATTGACGGAAGCAATCCAAATACAAGCAATCCAAATATTATGAAATTTGGAAATTTAAATAATAATGACTGGTATATTTTTTCGGGGATGACTTTAACGTATACCTTTGGAAAAAAACCATGCTATTGCGCATACTAAAAAATGAATTTAATAGAATCAATAGATCACACAAACTTACCTAAACACCTGGCCATTATTATGGACGGTAACGGACGATGGGCAAAACAACAAGGTTTTTTGCGCGCGTTTGGCCATGAAAATGGAACAAAATCTGTAAAAGAAATAATCAAAACCTCAGCTAAACTGGGAATTGAGTATCTAACCTTATATGCTTTTTCTACAGAAAACTGGAACCGCCCAAAACTTGAGGTTCAAGCATTAATGAAAATATTGATCAATTCATTAAAAAAAGAACTAGTAACTCTTCAAGAAAACAATATACGTCTTAATGCTATTGGAAATCTTGACAAATTGCCAAAAACAGCCCAAAAAGAACTTTTGGATGTTATGGAAAAAACAAAAAACAATACTCGCTTAACTCTTACTCTCGCTCTAAGCTACGGCTCTAGAGAAGAATTGGTAAATGCCGTAAAGTCAATTAGTGATAAAGTTAAAAATAATATAATTTCAATAGACACTATTGACGATTCAATTATAAATGAGCATCTTTACACGCAAAATTTACCTGACGTAGATTTATTAATACGAACAAGTGGAGAACATAGAATAAGTAATTTTTTGCTATGGCAGATTGCCTACGCAGAATTGTATTTTACTAATGTCTTGTGGCCAGACTTTAAAGACCAAGATTTATATGAGGCTATTATTAGTTATCAAAAAAGAGAACGTAGATTTGGAAAAACCAGTGAACAAATTAAATAATTTTTTAGTGTTGCAAAAAAAAATACAAATAGTCCTTACCCTTTTACTTCTGGGTAGTTTTTCACAAATTAAAGCACAAGAAAGAGTTCCTTTTGATCAAGGGAAAAAATATATTCTAGCTAAAGTTTCTGTTGTTGGTAAAATAAGCTTCAATGAGCAGACTGTTGTAACCTTTTCAGGTCTTCAAAAAGGTCAGGAAATCACCGTTCCTGGAGAAGAAATTAGTAGCGCTATTAAAAAATTAGGTAAACTTGGTTTATTTGACGAAATCGCTTTTTACGTTAATAAGGTAGAAAATGATAGCATCTATTTAGATTTAGATATTGTTGAACTTCCTAAATTAAATGAAGTTAAATTCGTTGGTATTAAGAAAAGTAAAGTCGAAGGATTAATTAAGGATAACAACTTGACAAAGAACAAGATTGTCAACGAAAACTTAATTACAACTACTAAAAATTACATCGAAAACAAATACAAAAAAGAAGGTTTTTATAACACAAAAGTTACTATTACTAATACTCCCGACACTATTAACGGACACCAAGTTAACATGCTTGTCAGGGTAGATAAAGGAGATAAAGTAAAAATCAGCAGCATTGATTTCATTGGAAACAAACAGCTTACAGACAGCCAATTGCGCGCTGCCATGAAAGATACGAAACAGAAAAATTTCATTCGTGTATTTAAAGCTTCTAAATTTATTCCAGAAAAATACAAAACTGACTTAGAAAAAGTAATCGCAGCCTACAAAGAAAAAGGATACCGCGACGCACGTATTATTTACGATTCTGTACAATATAGCAAGCAAAAAAATACACTTGCAATTAAAATCAATGTAGAAGAAGGTAACAAATATTACTTCGGAAATATTAAATTCTTGGGTAATACTGTTTACTCAGATCAGCTTTTAAACCGTTATTTAGGAATCAAAAAAGGAGAAACTTATAACGGAGTTTTATTAGAAAAAAGAATTGCTGATAAGACAAAACCAGACGCAGAAGACATTACGAATTTATACCAAAACAACGGTTATTTGTTCTCAAATATTAATGCTGTAGAGGTAAGAACTGTTAACGATACTATCGATTTTGAGATTAGAGTTACGGAAGGTCCTATTGCTTACTTCAACAAAATTACTGTTGTTGGAAACGACAAAACAAATGACCACGTTATTTACCGTGAATTAAGAACAAAACCAGGTGAAAAATATAGCAAGGAACAATTAGTTAGAACTATTCGTGAGATTGGACAATTAGGTTTCTTTGATCCTGAGGCAATTGATCCTAAATTTAAAAACGTAGATGCTGGAGCTGGAACTGTTGACATTGAATACAATGTAGTAGAAAAAGGATCTAGTCAGGTCGAACTTCAAGGAGGTTATGGCGGTGGAGGTTTCATTGGTACATTAGGACTTTCGTTTAATAACTTCTCGGCTCGAAAAATATTTGACAGAGAAGCTTATAAGCCTTTACCAATGGGAGATGGACAAAAAGTTGCTCTTCGTTTACAGGGAAGTACTTATTTCCAAACGTATAGTTTATCTTTCTCAGAGCCTTGGTTTGGAGGAAAGAAACCAGTACAGTTTAGTTCATCTATCTCATACAGTAAGCAATTTCTTAACAATTACATTACTAGAAGTGTCGATAAAAGCAAAAGTTTTAATATTTTTACAGTACAAGTTGGTTTAGCAAAAAGATTAACTGTGCCAGATGACTATTTCGTATTATCACAGTCTGTAAGTTATCAGCACTATGACTTGAATAATTATAATACAGGTTTGTTTACTTTTGGTAATGGTGCATCAAGAAACTTAGCATACACTATCGGACTTTCAAGAAGTAATAAAGGGGTAAATCCGATATTCCCTACTTATGGTTCTGAATTTAGTATTTCTGCTAAAGTTACACCTCCATATTCATTATTTAATGGTATCGATTATGGTGATTTGCAGAACCAAAAAGAATACAAAACACAATATACAGGAGCATCAGGAAGTGGTATAGACGGAAAACCGCTTAACAATGGTGACTATGTTAAAACAGAAACTGTAAACGGAACATCTGGTTATGTAAGTGTTGGATCAGACTATGCAAGCGCAGATACAGATATAGCAAAAGTCGATCAGAAAAAATACAACTGGCTAGAGTACTATAAAGTTAAATTTAAAGGAGACTGGTATACTAAAGTTTATGGAAAATTAGTATTAAGAACACTTACTGAATTTGGTTTCTTAGGAGCTTACAATCAAGAAAGAGGAGTAATTCCGTTTGAGCGTTTTTACCTAGGAGGTGATGGTATGGCAAACTACTCAATGGACGGTAGAGAGACTATCCAATTAAGAGGTTATCCTAACAACTCCTTAACTCCTGTAAATGCAAATGGTGATGCAATTGGAGCAACGATTTACAATAAATTCTCTATGGAATTACGTTATCCAATTACATTAAAAGCATCTGCATCTATTTTTGCATTAACATTCTTAGAAGCAGGTTCATCATACCCAACGTTCAAAGATTATAACCCATTCGATTTAAATCGTTCTGCTGGTGCTGGTTTACGTGTATTCATGCCTGCATTTGGATTGTTAGGTATTGACTTTGGTTACGGATTTGATGCTCTTCCAGGACAAACAAAAGCTAATGGTTGGGAAACTCACTTCATTATTGGACAACAATTTTAGTGAAATTACGTTTGGTTAAAAATCATCAAATAAAGTTATGTTATGAGAAAACAATTTTTATTTATATTTTTAGCCTTGATTGTAGCAAATACAAGTCAGGCACAAGGAAAGACGACTCGAATTGGCTACATCGACATGGAATATATTTTAGAAAATGTTTCCGATTACAAAGAAGCCAAATCACAATTAGAGCAAAAAGCTCAAAAGTGGAAACAGGAAGTTGAGGCTAAAAAATTAAATATTAATAATTTAAAAGAAAGCTTAAAAACAGAAAAAGCTTTACTTACAAAAGAATTAATAGAAGAAAGAGAAACTGAAATTAAGTTTCTTGAGCAAGAAATGATGGATTATCAGCAGAAGCAATTTGGTTCTGACGGAAATCTAATGAGACAAAAAGCAGCTTTAGCAAAGCCAATACAAGATCAGGTCTTTACTGCTGTGCAAGATATTGCAGAAGCAAAAAATTATGATTTTGTTTTTGATAAATCTTCAGATCTTACCATGCTTTTTAGCAACAAAAGATTTGATATCAGCGATCAGGTTTTAAGAATTTTAAACCGTACTGAAAAACGTGAACAGCTGAACAAAAAACAATTGAAAGAGCAAGAAGCTAAAGAAAATCTTGAAAATGCAATTGATGAAAATCCAGCAATGGCTGATCGCCAGAAAGCCCTTGATGAAAAAAGAGCTGCTAGAGAAAAGTTAATTCAGGACAGAAAATTAGAGCAGGAAGCTAAGAGAAAGGAATACGAAGACAGAAGAAAAGCGCAACAAGAAGAGCGAGAGGCCAAAAAAAATGGCACGGTTTCTGGAACAGCTCCATCAACAGCCGTTCCTGCTGCCACAACAGCTAGTCCTGCCGCAAATGGTTCTACAGTTAAAACAACATCGCCTGTCTCAGGAGAAACACCAACTGCTGAACAAGGAATGAGTAGAGCAGAAGAAAGACAATTACTTTACGAACAACGTAAAAAAGAACTGGAGGAAAGAAGAAAGAAAATTTTAGAAGAAAGAGAAGCGGCTAAAAAAGCAAAAGAAGCCGAGACACAAAAAACAAATACGACCAATAATTAATTAATATTTTTAAAAATGATGAAACAAATCAAATCTTTACTAATTGCTGCAATTCTTATTTTGGGAGCAAGTAACACAATGAACGCGCAAGCGAAGGTAGCACATGTTGATGTAAGCGAGATCATGGGGAAAATGCCTGCTATGCTAGATGCTCAAAATCAACTGCAAAAATTAAGTGGTACATATGATGCTGAATACAAAAAAATGGTTGACGAATATCAAGTAAAAATCAAAAAGTACGAAGCTGAAGCTGCAACTGTAACTGATGCTGTAAACGGTGAGCGCTCTAAAGAAGTGCAAGATATGCAAAAGAGAATTGTTGATTACAGAGACAATGCTCAAAAAGAATTACAACAAAAAGAAACTGACATCGTAAAACCTTTAATGGAAAAAGTTAGAGCTTCTATCCAAAAAGTTGGAAAAGCTAAAGGTTTCCAATACATTTTAGATGGTTCTACTTTATTATTAGCTGATGGTCCAAACATTACTGCTGACGTTAAAAAAGATTTAGGATTCTAAGAAATAAATCTCTATAATTAAAACTGCTCAATTTATATAATTTGAGCAGTTTTTTTTTACAAAAAATTAAAAGTAATCTTTGAAATTATTTCAAGATTTGCCTTAACTTAGAATAACGAATTATATCTAAAAAATATTAAATTTGCTTTATGACAAACAATAATCCTATAGGCGTTTTTGATTCTGGTATTGGCGGAACTTCCATTTGGAGCGCCATTCATGATCTTCTTCCAAATGAAAAAACCATTTATCTGGCTGACAGTAAAAATGCACCCTATGGGCAAAAAAGCAAAGAAGAGATTGTTGCTTTAAGTAAAAAAAACGTAGAATTTCTACTGGAGAATAATTGCAAGCTAATTGTGGTTGCCTGTAATACTGCTACAACAAATGCAATATTTGAACTTCGTGCAGATTATGATGTTCCGTTTGTTGGAATTGAGCCTGCTATCAAACCTGCGGCAAATAATTCTCAAACACAGGTAATCGGAATTCTAGCTACAAAAGGAACCCTTAACAGTGAGCTTTTCAATAAAACCGCTGAAATGTTCCAGAATACAAAAATCATTGAGCAGGTAGGCCACGGCTTAGTACAGCTTATCGAGGATGGTAATTTGTATTCACCAGAAATGACACAATTATTAGAATCATACTTGCAACCAATGATCGAGGCTAATATTGATTATTTGGTTTTAGGATGCAGCCACTACCCTTATTTGATTCCTCAAATAAAAAAAATTCTCCCAGATCATATTAAAATAATAGATTCAGGAGAAGCTGTTGCGCGCCAGACAAAAAATCTGCTTAGTGATAAAGTTGGTTTTTCTGAAAATACTGATCATGATCCGATATTCTATGTTAACTCAAACCCAAAAGTTTTAGAGTCAATTTTAGAATATAAGTATCCGGTTATCAAAAAAGACTTTTAAATTATTATTCAAACTTTCGCTTGACGAACCAAATTCCGTCCAATGATAAATTGAGGGATATTTTATGGTAATTTTCCTTGATCAAATCATTTGCAATTCGGCCTTTTTGTCCGTAAGAATAGGAAATATTAAGTGACGAAAATGTGTTTTCAATTGGCAGGTTTAACCCAATAGAAATAGATGCATTATTGACGCGCTGTTTATCTACTTCAAGATAACCGTTATCAAAATTTACACCTGCCGCATAACCTACTCTATCCCAATATCTTCTAATATTTTTTTTGGCACTATAGGTGAACCCAAGTGCAAAACGATCCTGATTGACAAATTCGCCGTAAAGATCAGATTGTTTCGTATTTCGCCAGAAACTTTTCTCGTAATCTAAAGTCACATTCAAATTATTTTTAAATCGTTTACTAGCTCCAAAACCTATTTCTAAAGGCATATAATAATCGTCTGTATCTGTCGCTTCGTCAGTTTCTATAGAAGACACCACTTCATCTGCAATACTGCTAACCGACTGAACTTTGGAAGCTTTTATTCGTGATGGAACTTTAACTGTGGTTCCGATTGTGAAGGTTGAATCTATTTTGAATTGACCTCCTAATGTTGCACGAACTCCCCTATAATCTGTTTGCTTGTGTATTGTTGTAATCGCATTCGAAATTAAAAAAGTACGATCATCAATTGTATTTCCAAAAAGTACTGACCCCGTTGCCCCTACTGTCAATTTTTTTCCAAATTTATAACCGTATGAAAAATCCAAATTATTTAAACCGCCAGATCCTTGCGCCGTTACATAATAATATTCTTGACTGTCAGCAATTTGAAGTTTCAAATTTGAGATTTTAAAAACCGAACTAGAATACGGACGAAGTGCCAAACTGAAACCTGAATTTTTCGTAACCGGAAAAGCAAATGCTAAGTGAGAAAACTGAAAATTATTTCGTTTTTCTGAACGAGTACTGCTTTGATAAGTTGTAGCAATAGCCTTTCCTCCAATATCAAAAAGAAAATGACTTTGGTACATAAATCCTAAAGAGGCCGGATTTAAATTATTGATAAAAGTATCCGAAGGCAACGCAATTCCAGAACCGCCAATTGAAGGCAAATAACCAAAATCTGAATCATACAAACTTCCGACTCCATAAAGCGAATACGGAGAACTTGAGATACTTTGAGAAAAGGAAGTCAGCGAGATTAAAAGGACGCAAATCCATAAAACAATTTTATTTTTCATTTAGTAAGAGATGTAATAAATTTTCAGCTGAATTTTATTGTCGGCGTGTTTCTGATTGCCCAAAACAATTCTTTTTACAGATTTTGATATATCAGGCAATGTCAGAATTAGAGATGATCTCGAATCAGCCGACTTAAGCATTTCCTTCTGGAGAAAAGCGCCAATGGGAATTGTATAGCCCACATTTTCATTAAACTCATCGCTTTTTTTATTCAATATTCCATAAACAGTAGTTCCCGCAGAGTTTACTAAAGTTCCGCTTATTCGATTTAAATTATCTCCAATGTAAACCGCCAAAGAATCTGCCAGCGGATATTTCTCTGAATAAGAATTATTTACAGGTTTTAAAATCAGCTCTGCGTTTACAATAGCTCCGTTAGTGGAGATGTTTTTAAACTGTTTAATATTCGGAAATTCTACTCTGCAAGCCACTCCAGTCCCTGACTGAATGAAACCTTGATTATTGGTGAGACTACTCGACAAATTGCTGCTCGAGATGGGAAGGCTTTGGAGCAACGTTCCTGTTTTATTTAAAGAAATAGAATTGAATTGTTTGGTTTGGTCTCCAATTGTAAAGTCTAGAATATAAGAAACCTCATCTTCATCGGCCATATATTTTGAATAATACAATCTCACTTTACTGCTATCTGCGCTAAATCCTATCACATTAGAAGAATTGGATGTTTCCGGAACTAAAACAAGTCCTTTCAAATATTCTGTAAAACTGTCAAAATCTGTAATTTCTCGTTTTTTAATTTTCTGAAAAAGAGCTTCTCCAAATTCTTTATCCATTTTAATATTTATAGAGTCCTTTTGGGTTGGTCTTGGTATAAAAGAAATCTTTCCCAAGCTTTCAGGACTATAATTTAAGGTGGAATTATTGTAGAAATTACTGTCGTCTGTATTAGGTTTTACTTTTTGAAGCAAACGATGAATATCAAATGTTTGAACTTTTGTAGTATCTCCATAATAATATTTATCGTATTTAAGAATCATGGAGATAGAATCGAAAACATAATTTACAGATTCGGTATCAGAACCTGCACTATTTAAGGCGTAGCTACTTCCAGAAAGCTGAAAATAACTGTCTGATTTTACTTCTCCGAAAATTTGATCATCATAATTTCCAACTAAGATTCTACTTTTATTTGAAGTTACCAGCGAATCAAAATTGATCGTTGACATTTCTACTGTCACAGTATCTATCATGATCACTTTATTGCTCAGAGCCAGATAATCTGACCCAACAGTAAATTCTCCAGTATCTGTATCTGTACCACATGAAAATAACGTAAGTACAAAAAGCAGTATCAATATAAACTTGTGCATAATTTATTTTTTGGGCAAATATAAATTGCACACTTTGGCAGCGCACTATAACATATACTACAGCGCATTTTTAAGCTACAAATGGGACAAAACAATCTATGATCTGAATTCCGTCCTCAAATTTTAATTCGACCTGAAAAACAGCGATTCTGTCTAGCAAAACAGCTCATATATATATCTTCTTTTTTTTAAGGGCGTCATCCATCTAATTTTGGACCAATAAAATAAATAATGAAAGTAAGGTTTTTAAGTTGTGTTCTTCTTCTGATTTCATTTTTCGGTTTAAAAGCTCAGGAAAATTTTAGCGCTGCTGTAAATTTCAAAACTGTGCCGACAGATAAAATAAATTTTAGCGAAACAAACATGGTTATTTTTTATCAGAAGAAACTAGGAACAAAAAGCAAAATAACAAACACTTTAGAATACTCTAATTTGAAGGTGAATTACGATATCAATCCCTATAATTTTTATGCGGATCAAGACAAATTCAACCAAGTTCAAAACAAATTTGAATATTCATCTGAAATAACAGAAAAAACGAAATGGCAACTTTCTATTATTCCTACGGTAAATTTCCAGAGCAAATTGGATATTTCAGATGTTACAGTTCTAGGAAGTTTGGCAATCAGCCAGCAACTTAGTTCCAAACTAAATATAATATTCGGAGCTGGCAGGACATCAATTTTTGGAGCACCAAAATTTACGCCGATTGTTGCTTTTGATTATAAAATGAATGAAAAAACAGATTTTAAAATTGGATTTCCAGATTCGAAAATCTCTTATTCAAACAATGAAAGAAATCAATTTAGCCTGACGAACAGTTTTAATGGAAACTTCTATCATTTAGACGAAATAGCTCAGACAGAGAACAATGCCGAGAAAGCAGTTTTATCGCAAATGACATCTGCTTTAGAATATGAAAGAAATGTAGCTCCAAATTGGTTTTTAAATTTTAAAGCGGGTTACGATTTCAACAAAAAATACAATTTGCTAGACAGCAGTGACCATAAAATATACGATTACAATAGCGGAAACGGCTGCCTTTTAGGAATAGGGATCAAATACAAACAATAAATATTAAATACACTATGATTAATCTAAAAAAAGGAATTTTATTCACAGCGCTTTTTTCAAGCCTCTTTTTGATAAGCTGCAGTAACGATGACGATGATGATGATTTGATAGGAAACTGGATTAAAAAATCGGCATTTGATGGTCCTGCGAGATCTAGTGCTACGAGTTTTGTTATCGGAGATTTCGCGTATGTGGTTGGCGGTTATACTGGCGATGTATATTTAAAAGATTTATGGGTTTACAACTCAAACGGAGATTACTGGGAGCAAAAAGCAGATTTTGGAGGCGTTGGAAGAAGTTCTGCTTCTAGTTTTGCTTTAAACGAAAAGGGTTATGTTGGTCTAGGTTATGATGGAACAAACAAACTGAAAGACTTTTATCAGTACGATCCTTCTGCAAACAGTTGGACCCAAAAAACAGATTTTGCCGGAACTGCTCGTTATGCCGCTGTAGGTTTTCAAGTTGGCGGTAAAGCCTATTTTGGAACGGGTTATGATGGAAATTATTTAAAAGATTTTTATCAATACGATGACCAAGCCAATACTTGGACTTTGGTAAATGGTTTCAGCGGAAACAAAAGACGTAATGCGACTGTGTTTACGATTGCCGATAAAGCGTATTTGGTAACTGGTGTAAACAATGGTGTTTACCAGGAAGATTTCTGGGAATTTGATCCATCAACAGATGTATGGACAAGAAAACGTGACATCGACAAAGATACCGACGATGATTACAGCTACAATGACGATTATGCAATTGTACGTTCTAATGCATCAAGCTTTGCGATGAATGGTTTAGGATATGTTGTTGGAGGTGAAAACATAAAAACAGTTTGGGAATACAATCCGACTACTGATTTATGGACAGAAAGAACTCCGATGGAAGGTGCAACACGAACTGACGCAGTGGGTTTCGCCATCAATAACCGCGGATTTTATATGCTAGGAAGATTAGGTTCTACTTATTTTGATGATGCTTGGGAATTTAAACCTTTGGATGAACAAAGTGACGATGATAATTAACCATAAACGATACTTCTGGAGTAACATCCAGAAGTATTTGATAGTTTTTGCAATTCTTTTTTTTGCCGCTTGCGCGAAAAAAGATCGCTTAACAACCGCTTCTTTTAAAACAAATTCTGGTTGGGGATATACAATTGCCTATAAAGAAAAAGTTTTAATTAAGCAATCGATTATTCCTGTGATTAGTGATATGAAAAGTTTTGAAACAGAAGATGATGCCTTGAAAGTTGCTGCTCTTGTTAAACAAAAACTCAAACAAAACTTATCGCCAACGGTAACCAAAAATGAATTAATTTTATTAAAAATAAAATTGTAAATGCAGATAGATACCATTAAAAATAACGGCTATAATAAAATATTATTCCACTGTGCCATATGGATTTTCTTTATTTTGACTTCTTTAATTCAGTTTTACGAAAGTCCGTTTAAGATGAATAATGACTTTTACGCGCAATGGCTGACAGGAATTGTTTTGTTTTATCTGAACTATTTTTACTTGGTTCCTAATTATTTACTGCAAAAAAAATACTGGCTCTACTTTTCGTTTGCCATTGGTTTAATTGCCGTATTCATGATTATAAGGTTACACTATTTCATTCCTGAATTTAGACATTTAAGACCTGAAAATGTAGTTCCTGCACGAATGATGCCGCACGATCCGCATTTTTTTCCGAGAAGAGAAAGATTGGCTCACGGAATAGAAATGAGACAGCCTCTTTTCTTTAAACTTGGCCCGTCATTTTTCTATATTTTGGTTATTACAATCTCTGCCATTATTAGAACATTAACTGAATTTTATAATAACCAGCAAAATAAACTGATTGCTGAAACGCACAGAACAAATACTGAATTAATCTATTTGCGCAAACAAACCAATCCGCATTTTTTATTTAATTCCTTAAACAGTATTTATTCTTTGGCACACAAAAAATCTGATTTGGTCCCTGATGCCATCGTGACCTTGTCTGAGCTTATGCGCTATATGCTGTATGAGACAGATAACAAAACGGTGGCTTTAGAAAAAGAAGTCAATTATATTCAGAATTATATTGAGTTACAAAAGCTGAGATTAAACAATATTGAAGACATTGTAATCAACGTTCACGGCGACACCAAAAATAAATTTATTGAGCCTTTATTATTGATTTCTTTTGTTGAAAATGCCTTTAAATACGGAACAGATTACAAAGGCGCAGCTCACGTAAAAATCAAGATTCTAATTACGGATCATAATCTGGATTTCTGGATTGAAAACACGATCGAGAATTATGTAAAAGACCCTGAAAACTCAGGAATTGGATTGGTAAATATTCAAAATCGTCTTGATCTACTCTATCCAAACGCACACGAACTAATCATTACTCAGGATAATGAATATTACCGAGTTCATTTGAATTTAAAGTTAGACGAAATTAAAACCGCAATACAGTAACTAAAATTGCAACTGTAAACGCATAATCGATTCGTTAAGAATCAGTATTTTAAGAAAACTTTAAAACTTAATTTACTGGTTTAAAACTACTTTTGACCGAAAAATAAATTTATAAAATTAATTTCAGAAAAAATGAAATGTGTAATTATTGATGACGAACCTTTAGCTGTAGAATTGTTACAGGATTTTGTCCAAAAAGTAGATACTCTTGATCTCGTTAGCACTTTTAACAATGCTATTGATGCTGTTTCATTTATCAATCAGAATAATGTTGATTTGGTTTTTCTGGATATTCAAATGCCTCATTTCTCTGGAATTGATTTTTTAAATACAATAGAAAAAAAGCCTTTGGTTATTTTTACAACTGCTTATTCTGATTATGCTGTTGAAGGATTTAATCTTGGCGCTGTCGATTATTTGGTAAAACCAATTCCGTTTCACCGATTTTTGAAAGCAGTCGTAAGAGCACAGCAAGTTTTACAGCATGTGGCAAATCCAGCAATTGCAGAAAACAATAATACCCCTGAAATTGAGCAGGACTTTATGTTTGTTAGGGCTGAATATGAAAACGTAAAATTGAATTTTGCCGATATTCTTTTTATTGAAGGATTAAAAGATTATGTCAAAATCTACACCACAGATAATAAATTTACGCTGACTTTAATTAGTTTAATCAAACTTGAAAATCTGCTTTCTAGCAAAGGTTTTGCGAGAATTCACAGGTCTTATATTATCAATATCAAACATGTAAAATCGATTCAGAAAAACAAGGTTTTAATAAGCGACAAGAGAATTCCAATCAGCGAAAGCTATAAAAATACTTTCTTCGAAAAAATTAACCTATAAGTTTTTTAAATTTCAAAAAATAAAAATTCCAAATTCCAAAAAGATTAGACTCTTGGAATTTGGAGTTTCTTTTTATTGGATTTTTTTAAATCTATTCTTCTTTGAACCAACTGGAATACATTACATAATTATTCGAAATACGTTCGATTTCGCCAGCAAAATTAGATTGATCAATATCTTTTACTTTTTTGGCAGGAACTCCTGCGTAAATACTTCCAGAAGTCACAACTGTGTTTTGAGTTACTACAGCACCTGCAGCGATAATCGCATTGCTTTCTACAACACAGTTATCCATTACAATTGCTCCCATTCCGATTAAAACATTATCATGAATTGTACAACCGTGCACAATTGCGTTATGTCCGATCGAAACGTTATTTCCTATAATCGTGGGATGTTTTTGGTACGTACAATGAATTACTGCACCATCTTGAATGTTTACTTTATTTCCAATTTTAATAAAATGAACATCTCCTCTAATCACAGCATTAAACCAAACACTGCAAGATTCTCCAAAAGTGACATCTCCTACAATAGTCGCATTTTCAGCAACATAACAATCCTCTGGAATAAGAGGTGATTTTCCGTTTACAGATTTAATTAGCATAAAAATATTTTTAGTTAACCGCTGGACAATTACAGTCGTAGCGTTCTTTTTTGCAGAATAGATTAATTCCCAAAGTAATTTGATGAAAACCGCCTGTGTCAAATTTAACATCTCCCATTACCTGTGAGTAAGTATACGCGAACATAAAATTCTTGTAATTTATTCCAATAATCGGTGTAAAATATTGCAGTTTTTGAGAGGCCACGCCACTTCCTGAAATATATTGCGCGCCATCGAAACCTGTTCTATACGACAAAGCCGCCCACAGACTTCCAAAATCCATGTTTTTGTAAGCTTTCATATTTATATCGAGTGTTTTTTCTTTCGTCTGGTCAAAGAGCTGAAATAGAATGGAAGGCTCCCAAGTCCAATTATCTTTTTTACCAAATACATAACCAGCACTTAATAAAAACTTTCTCAAATTGTCGCTTTCATAATCGGTGTACAATTCTCTTCTTGTTTCTAATAATCCCTGAACTGTGGCGTGTGCATAGAAATTCAAATAATTATAAGAGGCTCCAACGTCAATATTGAAATAAGAATCATTCTGAATCGAGCCATAAATGATCGGATCAAAAGTTCCTCCAAATTTGGTCTCATCTAGTTGGTTTTGTATTAATCCCCCGCTAATTCCGAAAGAGAGCTGATTTAAATCGAGCTCATCTCTGGAAAACATAATATGATGTGCGTAAGTCAATTTTACGCCTTTTTCAGAATGGTATCCGTTTTTATCATTAAAAACGATAATCCCGGCTCCAGAACGTTCACCGATTCTTCCGTTAAAACTTAAAGTCTGCAGTGATGGAGCATCTTCTTCTCCAAACCATTGTTTTCTAGCTGTTAATCTTATCTTGGCACAGTTAGCCGCGCCTGCCATTGAAGGGTGAATTAAGTAATAATTATCAGACAAATAATCCGAATAAACAGGTATCCCCTCTTGGGAATAAGAGCGGAAAGCGGTAATGAGAAAAAACAATAAAACCTTGATTTTAAATTCCATAAAGACAATTTTGTTTCTTTATAATTTTCACTCTCGCAATTTAACACGATTTATTTGAAAAGAGTCTTAATTATTTTATTAAAAAATCAAATATAGCCATTAGTAGAGGATAACTTTAGTAAATTTGCAAAAAATATATTACCATGACTAAAATCACTATAAAAGAAACCCAAAATCCGACTATTTTAAAGTTTGAGTTTGAGGATTTCATCACTCAAAATCAAAACTTTGAGTTCAAAAATATTGACGAAGCGCAGGCCTCTCCTCTAGCACAGCAATTATTCTACTTACCATTTGTAAAAACAGTTTACATCTCTGGAAACTTCATTGCTATCGAAAGATATAGCATTGTGGATTGGGATGATGTAAAAGATGCTGTTGCAGAGCAAATTAGTGCTTTTGTTGACAAAGGTGGCGTTATCATTAATATTGATGAAACAAAACCAAAAAAACAGCCTATTACAGTTTATGGAGAAACAACTCCTAATCCTTCTGCTTTGAAATTTGTTGTGAGCAGAATGTTGACTCGTACTGCTGTTGAATACAAAAATATCGATCAGACTGCTTCTTCTCCATTAGCTCAGGAATTATTCAAATTTCCTTATGTGAAAGAAGTTTTTATTGACGAAAACTATATTTCGGTAACTAAATATGAAATCAATAACTGGGATGAAATTACTTTAGAATTACGAACATTCATCAAACAATTTATTGAAAACGGAGGCACTGTTTTAGACGAAAGTTTAATCCAAACAGCTGCTAAAAATGATACGACGAAAGATGAAGCTTTTGATAAATTGGATGTTACTTCACAGCAGATCATTAATATCTTAGAAGAATACGTAAAACCAGCTGTAGCTGCAGATGGTGGAAATATTGCTTTTGAATCTTATAATGAAGAGGACAAAACAGTAAAAGTATTATTGCAAGGTGCGTGCAGCGGTTGTCCTTCATCTACATTTACTTTGAAAAGCGGTATCGAAAATATGTTAAAAAGCATGCTAAACGATGAAGCTATTAAGGTAGAAGCGGTAAATGCTTAATTTTACAAAAAACAATATAGAAAGCGTCTCCTTTGAGGCGCTTTTTTTATTATTAATTACTAGCTAATCAATTATTTACCATTAAAAAAAAAGTAGTTCTCTAAAATTAATTAATATTGTAGTCTAAACCAATTAATTAACAACCATGGGATTATCTTCATTTTTTAAAAATTTATTTGGCTCTACCAAAGAGTCTGTAACTGAATTGGCAACTAATGCCGAAAATACTTTTGAAGAGGTAAAAGAAGCAGCCGCGCCGTATATCGAGAAAGCTGAAGCTTTTGCAGAAGAAACAATTGAAAAAGTAAAAGAAGTTTCAGAACCAATTATAGATCAAGCAGCTGATTATGCTGAAAAAGCAAAAGATACCGTAAGCGAATATGCCGATAAAGCCGCTAAAGCGGTAAATGATGTGGTTGATTCTGTGAAAGAAAAAACGGCATCTTTGGCGGTTGATGCATCAGAAACTATTTCTGAAACCGTTGTTGATGTAAGCGAAAACCGAGTGCAGGAGTAGAAAAAATAGCCCGTAACACCACTGAGAAGGCTTTAAACTAATTTCCTTATAATGCAAATATTTTTATATTTGCACCACTAATATACCTTCTCTTTTGAGAAGGTTTTTTTTATTTTAAAATCATGAACTTGAACCCAGAACAAGTCAGTAAATACGTTACTCGATTTATTGATATTTTAGTTGATTATTCACCAAAACTGATTTCTGCATTTTTAATCTTATTTGTTGGTTTGTACGCCATCAGATTGATTAATCGAATTATTAGAAAAATAATGATTCAGCGAAATCTCGATCCTACATTAACCAAATTTTTAGCTGACATTTTATTATGGGCTTTACGAATTTTATTATTTGTAACCTTTATTTCTAAACTCGGAATTGAAACTTCTTCATTCGTAGCTATTTTAGGGGCAATGGGTCTTGCGGTTGGTTTATCGCTGCAAGGATCGCTCTCTAATTTTGCTGGCGGAATGCTAATTATTGTTTTTAAACCATTTAAAGTTGGAGATACGATAGAAGCGCAAGGCGTTATTGCAACAGTTCTCGAAATTCAAATTTTTGTAACTAAAATGCTTACTGGGAACAACCAAACCGTTTTTATTCCAAATGGTGCTTTATCAAACGGAAACATCATTAATTACTCTATGCAGGGAGAAAGAAGGGCCGATTTAACTTTCTCTATTTCTTACGATTCTGATATTAAAAAAGCTAAAGATATCCTTATAGATGTGTTGAATAAAAACCCAAAAGTGCTGAAAACTCCTGCGCCTGAAGTTTTTGTAAAAAACCTATCAGCAAGTTCTATTGATTTTGCGGTTCGTCCGTGGGCAAAAAATGCTAATTATGGAGCTGTTTTCTCTGACACATTAGAGAATTGCAAAATAGCTTTAGATGAAGCAGGAATCGCAATTCAACCGTTTACTATACAGAAATAATGCTATTGTTTCTTTGGAGGAGCAATCATAAAATCTTTTAAATAATAAGGTTCAAAATAAGCGACATCTACAGTGTCGCTTTTTTGATACTTATCAAAACTGTTTTTACTCATTGCTTGCGCAGAAGGGTATTTTACATTTTCTAAAAACATGAAATTGTCTTTAGTTAAAACAGGCTTGCATTTATCGGCACAATCGCCAACAAAATAAATTTTCTCTGTATATTCTTGAAACGAATTTTCGTCAATAATTTCAGCTTGAATAGGTCTTTCAACTGTCAAATCTGAACTAAAAATGGCGCTGTAAACTTCCATACGGCGCGCATCTAACATAGGAATAATTTTTCCATCTGCAACTCCTGCCTGAGAAGCTAAGGTTTGCAAAGTATCTACAGCAATTAAAGGAATATTTAAAGCATAACACAAGCCTTTGGCAGCAGAAACGCCAATTCTCAAACCTGTATACGACCCAGGTCCCTGACTAACCGCAACAGCATTTAAATCTTGTGCCGATATACCTGCCTTTGCAATTACTTCTTCAATAAAAACATGAAGTTTTTCGGCATGTGAATATCCTTCATCTGCTAATTCGTTACAAGCAATGGTCTGACCATCTTTTGCAACAGATACAGAACAATTTTTAGTAGCCGTTTCGATGTTGAGAATAAAAGACAAAATGTGTAGTTTTAAAATTAATCAATGATGTCAAGCTGAGCGAAGTCGAGGCCTTTTTTAAATATAATCCTTCGACTTCGTTTAGAATGACAAAAATATGCTTATGTTATTTTTTTGGAGCTTCAGCTTTTTTAAGCTTTACTTTATCTCCCGAATTTAGTTCTTTAGAAACTGTAGTATATGGTCCTGTGATTACAACATCGCCAGGTTTTAGTCCAGACATTACTTCGATATTAGTATCGTCCTGAATTCCAGTTTTAATGACTCTAATTTTGGCTTTGTCTCCAACTTTAACAAAAACACATTCGAATTTTTTATCGCTTTTTGGAGCTGCTTTTTTATCTTCATTTGGATCTTCAACCTTAAAATCTTTTACCGCTGTTGTATCGGATTTTACTACAACAGAACTAATTGGAACTGCCAAAACATTATTTTTTGTTGTTGTAATAATATCAACAGTAGCTGTCATTCCAGGTCTAAAAGGAGAATAGGTACTAGGTTTTCCTTCTAACAAATCTTGGTATGATTCTTTCAGAATACGAACTTTAACTTTAAAGTTCGTTACTTGATCTGAAGTCAATGTCGTGCTCGCAGAATTAGAAATGCTGGTTACAGTTCCTTTAAATTTCTTTTTCAAGTAAGCGTCAACTTCAACATTTGCTTCGTCTCCGATTTTAATTTTTACAATGTCATTTTCATTTACGTCAACTTCAACTTCCATATTGTTTAGGTTCGCCACGCGCAAAAGCTCCGTTCCGGCCATTTGCTGCGTTCCTAAAACTCTTTCTCCTAATTCTACATTCAACACAGAAATCGTTCCGTCTGCTGGAGAGTAAATCGTTGTACGCCCTAAATTGTCTCGAGCTTCATTTACAGTAGCTGATGCACTTTGAACATTATAATAAGAATTTTGTTTTGTTGCTTTAGCCACTTCAAATGAAGCAATTGCCTTATCCCAATCTGATCTTGAGATTACGCCTTTATCATACAACGTTTTATTTCTTTCATAGTTTGCTTTTGCTTCTTTAAAGCTAGCTTCAGATTGTGTCAGACCAGCCTTAGAACCAGATAAATTTGAAAGAGAACGATTGTAACTAGAAGTATATAAATCAGGATTGATTTTAACTAATAAATCTCCTTTTTTAACCACTTGACCTTCTTTTACATTCAAAAGAATAATTTCACCTGAAACTTCAGGAGAAATTTTTACTTCTATTTCGGGCTGGATTTTACCTGTTGCAGAAACGGTTTCAACAATAGTTGAAGCCTTTACTGTTGCAATTTCTACTTCTTTTCCTTCGTCTTTATTTCCTATAACTCCAGCCTTAGAAAGACCAATTAAAGCTGCAATAAGAACTATTGCGCCACCTAATAAGAAATAAACTGTTTTTTTTGACATAGTAAATTATTTTGTAATAATTGGAACAATTGGAATTCCGAAATAAAACTCTAATATTTTAATTTTGAACATGTAATCGTATTTTGTTCTGATAACGTCAGACTGCGCATTAGTCAATAATGTTTGAGCTTGTGTGAAATCAAATGAATTCATTAAACCAACATCATATTTTTCTTTTGCATAATTGTAAGCCTGCTGTCTCGCTTCTAAAGTTACAGTAGAAGATTCATATGTATTTAAAGCCCCTCTTGCATCTGTAAAAGCAGTATAAACGTTACGCTGCAAATCTAAACTTTTTTGCTCTAAATCTATTTTAGATTTTTCTAAACTTACTTTATTACGCTCTACATTATTCTTAACTGAGAAACCATTAAAGATAGGAACATTCAATTGCAAACCAAAGTTATGTCCTTTATTATCACTAAACTGTTGGAATATTGGATCTGGCCCTACTGTATAAGGATTGCCACTTGCATCTAACCTAACCTGATCACTATAACTTGCTCTTGTATTAAATCCGTAAAAACCAGAAAGAGTTGGTTGGTATGCACCCTTAGCGATAGAGACATTTTTCTCTGCAATCTCAAGATTTGTTTGTGCTAATTTTAATTCTGTTCTAGTTTCTTTAGCTTTATTATAGATTTCAACCGGAGTTTGCGATAGAATGTTGTTTTCATCTTTGACGTTTGTATCGTCAACGACATCAAAATCTGCAAACTCTTTTAGTTGTAAAAGCTGAGCTAAACTCAATTTAGAAATCAATAAATTATTTTCAGAAACCGCAATATTTTGCTTATCCGTTGCTACAGTTGCTTTCAAATCAAACAAATCTCCACGAGGAATAGTTCCTGCGTTTACCATTTCTTCAGAACGGGCAAAACGTTTCTCATCTATTGACAGCTGCTCTTTTTTAACCTTTAAATCTTCTTTATTAGATAAAATCTGCAAAAATGCACTAGCCACATTCAGAGAAATGTCTTCCTGCATTTTTAACAACTGATACTGAGAAGCTATTATAGTTAATTTTGCCCTTCTCATAGTGTTTTGATTCTGCAAACCTTTGTAGATATCTACCCCTGCATTTATACCAATTGAAGAATATTGTGTGGTTTGATTACGCAAAATACCTGTTGTAACGTCCTGATTCAAACCAATGTTCCAAGAGTGGGAAGCATTTCCATTTACAGATGGAAGATAATTACCTAAAGCTCCTCTTTTATCGATTTCAGCATTTTTTACATCTAATTCAGATAGTTTAACCGTGATATTATTTTCGAGTGCATATCTAACACACTCTTCTAAAGTCCATTGCTTTGTTTGCGCCTGTCCAGTTAATCCGAAACCGAATAACATTGCAAAAAACAGGCTATTATATTTGTTTATTTTCATATACTTTTAATGAAAGCGCAGTAAACCGAACTACGCAAATTTAACATTTTTTAAAACCAAAAAGATCCTTAAACTCTCAAATTAAATTATTTTTTCTCTTCTTCATTAATTAAGCCCTGATTCCAGATTTTAATTTTATCTGTATCATTTATACCGCTTTTAACTTGAACATAGATTCCATCGCTAACCCCAAGAGCCAAATCTCTTCTTTGAAATTTCTGCGGAGCATTTTCAACTTCTACATAAGGTTTTTGTGTTTTTTTGTCAAATTGAACCAAGGATTCTTTTATTGCTAATACTTTCTCTGCTTTCTCCAAAATTATAGATGCATTGGCGCTCAAACCTGCTCTAATAAAAGTGTCATCTCTGTTGACCATTTGTGCTTTTATTTCAAATTGGATTGCACCATTTTCTGTAACTCCTTTCGGAGCAATATAATTTAAAACGGCATCAAACTTTTTGTTTTCGATAGCACCAATTGTAATCTCGATTGGCATTTTTTCTTTGATTTTTCCAACCTCAGATTCATCAATTTTTCCAATGAAAATCATTCTTCCAACATCGGCAACACTCGCAATTGTAGTTCCTTCGTTAAAGTTATTACTCTCAATAACTTGATTCCCTACTTTTACAGGTACGTCTAAAACCATTCCGTTAACTGTAGAACGAATTAAGGTATTAGCATAATTACCTAAAGATGAAGTTGTTCCTGTTTTAACGATATCTAAACTTTGTTTTGCTGCCAAATAAGTTTGCTTCGCCTGATTATACGCCACTTGGGCAGCATCAAAATCATTTGCAGAAATTACATCTTTTTCAAACAATGTTTTTTGTCTCTTATAAAGCTTTTCCTGATTATCTAAAGCAATTTTAGCTGTCGTCACTTGATTTTGTGTACTGCTTACATTGGATACATTTGCTACCACTCTAATTTTAGCAATCATATCGCCAGCTTTGATTTTCTCTCCAGCTTTGATGTACACTTCTTCAATAATACCTGAGATATTTGGCTTGATTAAGACCTCTTCATCAGGTTGAATATTACCTGTCGCAATAGTATTTTTTACGATAGTTTTCACTTCTGCTTTTTCCGTTTTAAATACAATCGGCGATTCTTGATTTTTAGCGTACAAATAGTAAAGCGCGCCAAAAAAAACAATTGCGATAAATATTAAAATGGTAACGGTTACTCCTTTTTTCATTTGTTCTTGGTTTAATCGATTTATTTTGATTGATAATTTATTCTGTTCTTAATGCATCTACTGGCTTAACACTAATAGCGGTCTGCGCCGGAATAAATCCAGCCAGCAATCCTGATCCTACTAATATTAATAATGCTACAAATACAACTCTCAAGTCCACACTTGGATTGGCAAACATTGTGTCGCTTCCTGGAGGCATGGAATCTAATGCCATGTTTAAAAGCGCTATAATTCCTGTTGCAACAGCAATTCCGAGCATTCCCGAAATGATTGTTAAAAATATAGATTCTAATAATATTTGTCCTCTAATGGCTCCCGGAGTTGCTCCTAAAGCTCTTCTAATTCCGATTTCTTTTGTTCGCTCCTTAACCACAATCAGCATGATATTAGAAATCCCGATAACTCCTGAGATCAAAACTAATGTTCCAACAAAATAAGCGATCACTTGCAGGATATTAAATAAACTTTGGACTTTATTAAATTGCTCGTACAAGTCAAAATTTCCAACTGCACGGTCATCTGCAGGATTTATATAATGCAGTGATTTAATTATTTCTAAAATTTTCGGTTTCAACTCTGTAATAGACGAATCATCATTTGCCGTAAGAGCCATCCATCCTACTTTATCTCCATAATTAAAAGCCTGTTGAAAAGTTGTAAACGGAATAAAGATATTTTTTTGATCCTGTTCTGCATTTCCACCTTGCTGTTTGGATTTATAAACTCCAACCACCATAAAGTTGATGCCATTAATTTTTATATAAGTTCCTACGCACTCTTCTTCTTTGCCGTAAAGCTCACTGATAACTCCTTTACCAATTACGGCTACTTTTCTTCTTCCTTCAATATCCTGCTGATTTACGAAACGGCCTTTGATAATATCCATTGGCTGTTGTTTAATCAATTCTGGATAGTCTCCATAAATGGTGAAAGCAGAAGTTTTAGTTCCTCTAACTACATTATTTGTTCCGTTAAAATCACCAAGCTGATTTCTAGGAGAAACGTACAACAAATCTGGAATTGCTTGTTTTAGAGCTGCAACGTCACTGTTTCTAAAATCATAACGACGTGTTTTTGGCAAACCTTTATACGCTTTTGAAGTGGTCTGGCTCCACATAAACATGGTATTTGTCGCAATTCCGTCAAAACCTTTTTTAACGCCATTTTCCAATCCTTTTCCGGCAGCAAGCAATATCACCAAAATGAATATTCCCCAAAATACCCCAAAAGCAGTCAGCACCGTTCTGAATACGTTTGCCGTTAAAGCTTGTAATATTTCGTCCCAATTATCTTTACTAAACATAATTATTCGTCTCTAAGTGCTACAATAGGTTTAATTTTGGCTGCTCTGTACGCTGGGAAAAATCCAGCCATTGCTCCGGCAAAAACAAGTAATACCAAAGTAGTTAAAGCAACACTAAAATCTACTTCCGGATTTCTGAAATATTCACTCTGAACCATCGGCCCCACAAACTCTAACAACATAAGACTTGCCAATAATCCGACAAAACCTGCGATGGTCGTGATAAAAATCGATTCATGAAGAATCATCGTTATAATGGAAACAGGCGAAGCTCCAAGTGCTTTTCTAATTCCGATTTCTTTTGTTCTCTCTTTTACGATGATCAGCATGATATTACTAACCCCAACTACTCCAGCAATAATGGTACAGATACCGACCCACCAAAAAAAGAGTCTGATATATAAATTTAAATCATAAAACTGCTTGGCATCTTTTACAGAATTGTAAACTCCCACTCCTCCATCATCATCGGGAGCCACAACATTTTTACTTTTTAATAAGTCTTTTAAATCTTGAGTAAATTTTTCTGACTGAGCCAACGCTTCGTCATAATCGGCTGTCTTTTTTAAGGTAAAAAACAAGTTGCTGATTTTATCTCCTCCTCCAAAAGTTTTCTGAACCGTAGTCAATGGCAAATAAGCACGGGTTTCTTCTCTTTCTCCTCCCGGATCTGTAAAAACTCCAACTACTTTAAAATTGATGTTGTTAATTAAGATTTCCTCTCCTATTGCCTCTTTATCCTTCAGCAAATCGGTTTTTAATTTCATTCCGATAACGGCGACTTTTGCGTTACTTTCAATATCCTTGGCGTTTATATAGCGGCCTTGAACGATAGTCAAATTTTCTATTCCGCCATAATCTGGATTTACACCTCTAAACTGGTAACTTCCAGATTCTTTGCCGTAAGAAAAAGCCTGTCCCCAATAATTATTTGTTGAAGCTCTCAGATCTAATTTGTCTTCAAATTTCTGAACTGATTGATTATAATCGCTATTGCGAAATTGAATCTGCCTTCCTGGATTTAGTCCTTTATATTCTTTCGTAGTTGTTCCAGACCAAACCTCAATAATCCCCGCAGCATCACGTTCGAATTGTTTTTCAATTCCGTTCTGAAGTCCTTTACCGGCACCAAGCAGAATTACCAAAATAAAAATCCCGGAAGCCACAGAAATCCCCGTTAAGAAAGTTCTTAAACGGTTTTTAGAAATGGCTTCAAATATTTCCTGCCAACGTTCAATATTAAACATAAGACGAAGCTCTAACTTGTTCTACTTTTTTATCATCGATAATTAATCCATCTTTTAGGACTACATTTCTTTTGCACATTGCGGCAATATCAGGTTCGTGCGTCACAATTAAAATTGTTTTTCCTTCATCATTAATTCCCTGAATTAGCTCCATCACCTCATAAGAAGTTTTGGTATCAAGAGCTCCAGTTGGCTCATCAGCAAGTAGTACTTTCGGATTGGAAGCCAAGGCTCTTGCGATAGCTACACGCTGTTTTTGACCTCCAGAAAGTTCGTTTGGCAAGTGATGAACGTGAGAACCTAAACCCACTTTTTCCAAATATTTCAACGCGATCTCGTAACGTTCTTTTCTTTTAACGCCTTGATAATACAGTGGCATAGCAACATTATCTAGTGCAGTTTTGTAATTTATTAAGTTAAAAGACTGGAAAACAAAACCTAAAAATTTGTTACGATATTTTGAAGCAATTGTTTCGTTTAATTTTTTTATTGGTGTTTTGTCTAAAATATAACTTCCAGAATCGGCTTCGTCCAGAATTCCTAAAATATTTAGAAGCGTCGATTTACCTGACCCTGATGATCCCATGATTGCAACTAATTCACCTTCTTCTATATTAAAATTGATTCCTTTTAACACATGTAATTCTGAACTTCCCATTTTATAGGATTTGTGTAAATCTTTAATTTCAATCATGGTATTGTTAATTTTTTTAGACAATGATAACGTTTTTATTAAGTAATTTATGATAATAAAAAGTTAATAATTTTGCTACCTATTTTCTATTAGACTTCCTTTTTTACTAATTGTTACACTTTTTTTTATAAAATATGATTGTTTTTATAATTTTACCTTGTCTAAAAATTCATATTAAAATGAAACTTAATTCTATAATTGCAATGTTTTCGGTTCTCGCCGTATTAACAAGCTGTTCTTCAACTCAAAAATTAGAAACTTTAAAGCCCGAACCAGATGATGCTAGTCCATTAGTTTATGACAGCAGCCCTTCATTTATCAATCTTCCCATTACGATAAAATTAAAGGATATTGAAAATCAAACAAATGTTCTTCTTAACGGATTAATTTATGAAGACAATAACATCGCCGATGATGATATTGAAATGAAAATCTGGAAACAAGCTCCAATCAAAATTCAAAATGACGCATCAAATCCTGATAAAAAAATCAAAACGATTTTACCGCTTAAAGCGAATATCAAATACCGAATCGGAACAAAAAAGATGGGGATAGAGCTCTACGACGTTAGAGAATTTAACTTAAACGGAGTTGTTACCTTATCTAGTGAAACCACTCTTACCAATTGGAAACTAACTACAAAAACAGAGTTTAAATCTCTAAATTGGAACGAAAGCCCAACAATGACTGTATTTGGCAAAAATATGCCGATTACGTATTTAATAAATCCAGCTGTTTCTATTTTTAAAAGCAAAATAGAAAAGGAAATTGACAACGTAATTGAACAATCGATGGATTTTAAGCCTAATGTTCTTCAAGCTGTTGAAAAAATCTGCACTCCTTTTCAAATGAGTGATACTTATGAAAGCTGGCTGAGAATTGTTCCAATTGAAATTTATTCTACAAACGCAAAACTTAAAAACGATTCATTCTTGCTTGATATGGGTATGAAATGCAACATGGAAACTATCGTTGGCAAAAAACCAGAATCAAAATACAATGCTAGCAAAATTGCCATAAAACCAGTTGCTAAAATTCCAAATCAGATTGCTGCTAATATTGCTGCTATTTCAAGCTATGTGGATGCATCAAAGATTATGACCCAAAATTTTGCAGGTCAGGAATTTGGTTCTGGAAATAAAAAAGTAACTGTAAAAAATGTTTCAATTTGGCATAAAGACGGAAAAATGGTTATTGCTCTAGATGTTTTAGGATCAATAAACGGAACGCTTTATTTAAACGGATTTCCTTCATACAACGCACAAACAAAAGAAATCTATTTTGAGAAGTTAGATTATGTCCTAGACACCAAAAGCAGATTAATGAGAACTGCAAACTGGCTTGCACAAGGATATATTTTGAGAAAAATGGAAGAGAGCTGCCGTTACTCGATTCAACCTAATTTGGAAGAAGGCAAAAAAAGTATGGCAAGCTATTTAAAGAATTACTCACCAATGCCAGGCGTATTTGTCAATGGAAAAATGGAAGACATTCAGTTTGATAAAATACAGCTAACCAACCAAGCCATTATCGCCTTCATCAAAATAAACGGAACGGTAAATATTTCCGTAAACGGACTTAAATAAGCAAAAAAAGCAGCGATTACGCTGCTTTTTTCTTTTTAGAATACATTCGGTAAATTAGATATCCGATTATTAATACGAGTAAATACGGAATTACCATTAAGTAAACAATTCCATCATTTACTGCTTCAGCTTTTTTAGTATTAGAATCTCCTGATAACGCCGCGCGACACATCGCACATTGAGCATTGGCAGAAATTCCAATTAAAAAAATACAAATTCCAAAAAACAAGGTTTGGAATTTGTTATTTATGATTTGAAATTTATTTTTTTTAGTGTACATAATATGGCGAAATCATTAAGTAAACTACCACTCCAGTTACAGCAACATATAGCCAAAGAGGAAAAGTAATCTTAGCTATTTTTCTATGTCTGTCAAAACGTTTTGCAAGAGCTCTTACATACGTTATTAAAACAAGTGGAATAATCGCAATTGACAGTAAAATATGGGTTATAAGAATAAAGAAATAAATATAACGTATTGTTCCTTCTCCGCCAAACTTGGTAGAATCTGAAGTCATGTGATACGCAATATACATGACCAAGAATACAAGTGATAATGCAATCGCCAACTTCATTAATCGTTCATGAAGTCTCTGATTTCCTTTCTTAATAGCCAAAACAGCCACAACTAAAACTACTGCTGTAAAACCATTAATTGTAGCATAAATTGGAGGCAGCATCGACAATGGTTCAACATTATAACCTAAATCTTTCAATTTAACCCCAAACAAAATTGCTACTACAACCGGAATTACAATTGAAACCGCAATAATCAATTTATTATATTTTTTCTCTAAAGTATTATCTTCCATTTTTATTCTTCTAATAAAATTTTAATGTCTTGCTGAATATCTCTTACTCCTTTTTTATCTAAACCATCGTAATAAATACTCGGATTTCCGAATTCGTCTTTTCTGCAACGAATGTTTCCATCTTTATCGATTAAAGCGAACAAACCAGAGTGCTCAAATCCACCGCTTACTTTATCATTTTCTCCGGCATAAAGATTAAACCCTTTATTTGACAAGTCCATGATTACATTTTTATCTCCAGTCAAGAAATTCCAATTAGAAGATTTCACTCCAAGTAACTTAGCATGATCTTTTAAAACTTGCGGTGTATCATGTTTTGGATCGATTGTAATAGAAACAATTCCAAAATTAGGGTTTCCGAAAAAAGTCTTTTCAATCTCCAGCATACTCATATTCATCTTTGGACAGATAGAAGGACAAGTTGTAAAGAAGAATTCCAAAACATAAACTTTCCCTTTATACATTTCATTTGAAACTTTCACATTGTCTTGATTCGTCAATTCAAATTTTGGAGCTGGACCAATTGTCAAAAGTTTAGCGTCTTTCGAAGATTTTGCTTCAACATTATCCAAACGATTTCCTTTTACAACGTCGCCGTTTTTAACCCGATCCACAATTTTAGGAATGGCGTAAATCCCAAAGATCAAAATGATAAAAGAGATTCCGATATATGATTTGTTTTTGAACATTATAAATGATTTTAAAGTTGCTTTGTAGCGTTGTGATTCTTCTTTAAAGCTGCGCGGTATTCGTATAAAATGATTTTGAAATCATCCAGCATTTCATTGCTTAACTCAGACGGATGAAAAGTATTGTAACCTTCTTTATATTCTTTCTGGTCTTTTCTACCTCTTAAATTGCGCTCTTTATCGACGATATAAACATTCGAAGTCCCAAGATTCTCATTTAGTTTTTCTTTTAAATGCAATCCGTCATAGAATCTTTGAATATCTTCTTTCGAAGCAAATACAAAATTCCAGTTTTTAACATCTGTAAAAGGAGATAAAGCGTCAACTATTTTCTGAGCTTCTTTTTCTGTTCCGATTGGACAAAGAACCACAAACTGAAGATCTTCAAAACCATTATAACGTTTGTAGATCTTTTCATTTAAATTAAAGTAATTACCTCTGTTTTCAAGAATATTGGTACCCGCAAAACCAAGCACCGTAATCTTTTTATCAAGAGAGATTTTTTTTCCGTTTAATGAATTCCAATTTCCAAAATCGGCGACTTTTGGTGTTATTACAGGAAGAGTTGTAAAACTATTTACACCAGAAGCAAAAAACAAATATGCTACAATTGGTAAAACAAAAAGTACAAAGAGAACTATATTTTTTTTCATTGTATTAACGGAAATTATTGAGGTACAAAAATAAAAAAATCCCGATGTTATCGGGACTCTTTTCGAATTAATATCATGTTAAAAATTCCATTTAATAGTAGAATCTTTAAAAACCCCATAAATATAATGTCCTTCTGTTAACAGAATAAACAATAAATATAAAACAAGGAAGACAACTGATGATACAACAGACCATCTAAGGCTGCTTTTTTCACCTTCCATGTGCATAAATGCCCATACAATATAATATGCTTTGAAAACTGTAAGGATATAGAAAATCCAGTTTAACAGATTCAAACCAACAAAATGAGTAAATTCTAATGATGCAGGTTTGTAGATACCTAAAATAACTTCAACTGTAGTTACTACTGAAAGTAATCCAAAAACAAACCAGATTCTTTTTGTATTTGATACGTGCTCGTGTGACATAATAATTAAATTCTAAAAATTAAACTAGGTAGAAAACTGTAAATACAAATACCCAAACTAAATCTACGAAGTGCCAGTATAATCCAACTTTCTCTACCATTTCGTAGCTTCTTCTCTTCTCGTAAGTACCTAATAATACATTAAAGAAAATAATAATATTGATGATTACTCCAGAGAATACGTGGAATCCGTGGAAACCTGTAATAAAGAAGAAGAAATCAGCAAATAATTTATTACCGTACTCGTTTCTGATTAAGTTAGCACCTTCTACTACATATTTAGCGCTAGCTAAGTGTTTCTCAGATTCTTCTCTTGATAAGACTGTTTTTTTCTTTTTATCTGTAAGTTTTTCTGTTCTGATTAAAATTTCAGGATGAGCTTTAAAGCCAGCCTGAACTTCAGCAACTGTATAAGTTGGAAGAGATTGTGCGTCTTCCATAAACCAAGTTGAGTGGCTTCTTGTTAAAGCTTCTCTTTGTTCTGGTAATTTAACCGCAAAATCAGCTAAAGCTACTCTTTTACCATCTTTGTCAACAAATTGAAGTAAGCTACCTCCAACCGTTTCAACTGCTCCATATTCACCTTTAATGAAGTTTTTCCATTCCCAAGCTTGAGAACCGACGAAAACTAAACCTCCAATAATAGTTAAGAACATATAAATTGCAACTTTTGTCTTTTTCAATTGGTGTCCTGCATCAACAGCTAATACCATTGTTACAGAAGAAAAGATCAAAATAAAAGTCATTAATGCTACATAATACATTGGAGCCGCAACACCATGCATAAATGGGAAGTGAGTGAACACTTCATCAGCCAAAGGCCAAGTTTCGATAAATTTAAATCTAGAAAAACCATAAGCTCCTAGAAATCCAGAGAATGTTAAGGCATCTGATACGATAAAAAACCACATCATCATTTTACCATAACTTGATCCTAGTGGTTGGATCTCATGACCACCTCCCCAAGTTTTTTCGTCGTTGTTTGCAGTTGTAACTGTCGCTCCCATAAAAGATATTCGTTAAAAAGTTCCCAAATTTACGTTTTTTTCTTATTTAAAGAAATATAAAAATAAAAATAAATATACCCATAATAAATCCAAAAAGTGCCAATACATCGCACCTAGTTCTATACCAAGAGTTTGAGTCGAATTGTATTTTTGTTTAAAATGATTATAAATTATAATTAAAAGTGAAATTAATCCGCCAGCCAAGTGTAACAAGTGTGTAACTGTTACAACATAAAGAAAAGTTGTAGTAATTGAACTACCTTCTCCTGTAAAATAATACCCCTGTGCAACGATTTGTCCAAATCCTTGAAATTGAAGTACTATAAATAAAACACCTAAAGCTAAAGTTCCTAAAAGAAAACTAGTAACTGCGCTTCTGTTGTCTTTTTGAATTGCTTTTTTTGCCAGATGAAAAGTAACGCTGCAAGCAATAATCACTGCCGTACTCCAGTAAAACGCAGAAGGAAGTTCAAAATTCTTCAACCAGTCTGCTCTTGATTTACTTACTACAAACGCACTTGTTAATCCAGCGAACATCATGGTCATACTAACCATTGCAAAAAGCAGAATCAGTTTTGCTGATTTTGACTTTCTAGCTTGTTCTTCATTTGTTGTTAACGTCATTTCCATAACTATCTTAAAAATTTATCTACTATAAATACAATTTGTAAAAGCGAAATATAAGAAACACTTACCAGCATTAATGTTCTTGCTGCTTTCGCGGTTCTTAATTTATACAAACGCACTGCATAGAAAAGCATCCAAATCCCTAATAGAAACACTAAAACTGCTGCAATTGGAGAAATAAATAATTGCCCTGTAAAACCTAACATAGGTAATAACGATGCTATTATAAGCCAAATTGTGTATAATATAATTTGTAATGCAGTTCCTTTATCCTTTTTCCCTGTAGGAAGCATAAAAATTCCTGCTTTCTCATAGTCTTCATACAAAAACCATCCGATAGACCAAAAATGTGGAAACTGCCAAAAAAATTGAATCAAAAATAATGTACCTGCTTCAATACCAAATTCGCCCGTAGCTGCTACCCAGCCCAGCATAAATGGAATCGCTCCAGGAAAAGCTCCCACAAAAACAGATAACGAAGTAACTGTTTTTAATGGTGTATAAACACTTGTATATAAAAATATAGAAATTGCAGCAAACATTGCCGACTTCGCGTTTATCGTATAAAGTAGTGCAATACCAATAATAGTAAGCAAACTTGCGACCAAAAGAGCCATTTTAGGAGACATACGCCCAGAAGGAACGGGGCGGTTTTTAGTACGATCCATTAAAGAATCAATATCTTTTTCGATTACTTGATTAAAAGCATTCGAAGCTCCCACCATACAATAACCTCCAACTGCTAAAACAGCCAAAACACCCCATTTAAAAGGATGATCAGCATCTACTCCTAATAAATATCCAGCGATAGAAGAAAATAAAACGCTAATAGCAAGACCAGCTTTAGTAATCTCTTTAAAATCTAGAAATATTGATTTGAGTGATAATGTATTTTTTGCAGCGTTCAATACCGTTTGTATTTTGTGTATTTTTTTTGAGTGGTGCAAATGTACAAATTAGATTGTAGAATCTAAACCTATAAATTTAGATTTTTTTCAATAAAACCTGTACAAATTAAGATCTCAGCATTCTTTAACACTATTATTTTGAAAAATCTTATTAAAAACTAGTAATCAAAATACATATTAAAAATATCCGAACGTAATCCGATACTAAACCAAGTGGTACTTTGCTTAAAAGTGGTCGCGGTTTCTTGGGTTGGATCAAAATTTCTATAGATTAAACTTCCAAATAACTTCAAATTTGTCATCGGATTAATCAGGTATCCTCCTTGCACATCAGCAATAAAAACATTGGTTTTATTGCCTTGACCGATTTTCACCCCTGTGTCGTAAGGACGTTTTACATCATAACTTTTATAAATATTTCCACCGTAATTGTAAGAATCTGCTGCTGTATCAAAATCTAAACCTCTCTTTCCAACAGTCAATTTTGCATCGGCAAGCCAACGTCCTTTATGATATCTGGCAATCGCAATAATTTCGTTAAAATTCCCTCCCCATTGATGTCCAACGCTTTGATTATTATGTCCGTAATTTGTAATAACAGCACTGTGTGAGTATACATAAGGACGTACACTATTCAATTCAACCTGTACTAAAAGATCTTTTACATTGAATGCATTGAAGTATTTTGCCCCAAACTGAAATCCGAATTTGTTTTTCCAGCTTTGGTTTCCTGCTCCAACATCAGAAACAGAAAATTCATCAATTAAAATTTGTGAATAAAGATTGATGCTATTGTTCCATTTGTATTTACCTGTTATTCCTAAAAGTGCATTACCACTTCTAGAAGAAGAACCAAATTCTACCGCTCTGTAAAAAATAATCGGATTAACAAAATTAGCATCAAAACCTCTATTATTCGTATTAGTCCAAACAACAGATTCAAAAAAACCAAGATTCAATCTATTTGAAACATTCCAGCTCAAATAGTGATTGGCCATAAATTTTGTTGCATACGTCCTTTCGGCAGTCACTTCTGGACGAACATCCTTCATCCACATATACGTATTTGTATATTTAATTTTCCAAAATTTAGTATTAAGTTTAAAATATGGATACGGACTCGCACCGTCACTTTCTAATAAAGAGCGATAACCATCACCTATAAAGTTTCGTCCATAACCCAATTGAAAATCAAAAATTTTACCTGGAGCAAAAGTAATATTAGCTTCTGCTAAAGGAAAATCGTAAGCATCTGTTTTGAACCCTTTTGCAATTCCGATCCCAGGAATTATGGCTGGATTTCCTCCTGATGGCTTAAGAGATTCCGCATAATCATTATAATATCCCGCAAATCTTCCCTGACTTTCAAAAAATGTTGTCGTAAAGTTGATTTGTTTTCCTAAACCACCTCTGAAATTTAGCGCTCTAGTATTCACGTAAGTGTACGACGCATCAAGATCTGAAGCTTTCCCTAATTGCAAATCTACAATTGGGTTTAAGGCAAACCAATAATCCTCTCCCTGAATCTGCACTAAATTTTCATTCCACCATTTTCTTCCCAACCAAGTTGAAGTTTTTTTCTGCAACGATTCATTAACCGCTCTTAAATTGTAATATTTTGAAACCTCAGCATACGTATAAGGCTTGGATGCTGTGTGATTATTACTCCCAACTTGATTCATTTCGGCATCAAATTGCGAATAATAACTATGAGAAAATGGAATATTTAAATGACTTTCAAATTCTGGCTTATTGTATTTTTTATACACAATACTGTCCAGTTCAGTCATTGGTTTTTCAACAGGTTTTAAAATTTCTGCCGCTGCCAAAGCTTCAGCTTCAAGTTGAGCCGAACTTTTTAGCGGTATATCAATAGAAATAGTATATTTAGAATAAGTTGGTCTTCCGTTATAAGTTGAAGGTTTTATTTTGGGAAATGCGCTAAATACTCTATTTGCCTCTTGAGACAATTCTTCAGTCTCAGCAGAAACATAAATTACTTTAAATTCTCCTTCTGCATTTACTTCAAAAAGCACTTTTACTGCCCCTTTATAATTGCTTTCTTTTAATCTCTGAGGAACTTGAAAATTGTTGAATACAAAATCTTGAACTTCTTTATAAAAACAGTTTTCTAATTTTTTGGCCTCTAAATTTTCGCAGTTAGGAAAAACTGGAAACATTTCTGCCGTAAAACCCGGCTGAACTGAAGAGCCGCCATTTTGCTGAGCAGAAACAATAAAGAAAGAAGAAATTAAAACAAGGGACAAAAAAAACTTATTCACTTAAAATTGGGGTATTTATTTAATATTGATTTGGGGAAATTTCTCCGTTTACAATTGCTTTTGCAGCCGAAGTACCAATGCGCTTTACTCCTAAATTAATCATTTCTGCTGCTTCTTCAAATGAGCGGACTCCGCCAGCTGCTTTTACTGAAAGCGGCGAAGCATTTTCAAGCATCATAATTATTGCTGGAACTGTCGCTCCATTTGGCTGGTTATTTTCTGTTTTATAAAAACCTGTTGAAGATTTTACAAAAACAGAATCAAAGTCATCATCTTTAAAGTTAGAAACTACAACATGTTTTATCAAGGCAGACAATTGAATAATTTCTTTATCTGTTAAAGCTGCAACTTCGATAATCCATTTTACTGTTTTATCATTTGCTAATCCGATTTGTGTTCCTATTAAGATTTCTTTTTTTACTAAATCGAGATCACCGTTTTTAAATGCTTCGTAATTACAAACAAAATCTAAATCATCTGCTCCGTTTGCAATAGCTTCGTTGGCTTCCTTAATTTTATCTTCAAGACTTGACTTTCCTTCTGGAAAATCAATCACGGTTCCGACTAACAAAACAGAATTGGCTTCAACAATCATTTTCTTTGCCAAAGAAACATATTCTGGACGGATCATGATTAATTTAAAACCTTCTTGAATCGCTTCAGCAATTGCATTTTTAACTACAATAGTATTTTCTGCTTCCGAAAGACCAGCTTGCGATGCAGTTTTTAAATAGGTCGAGTCTAAATATTGCTTTACATTCATTTCGTTTGAAGTTGCAGAAAACCAGCACAAAAGTACATTTTAAATTGATAAAACATAGCTTTTTAAACGCTTGATTTTCTTGTAATAAAAAACCCACCGAAGTGGGTTTCTAAAATTATATTTTATCGATTTGCTTTTTAAATCCGATTGCAGAAAAAACTGCTACAAAGGCTCCAAGTGCATTTGCTAAAATATCTGTGACATCAGCACTTCTTGTTGCGGTAAGAGCATTTTGAAGAATTTCAATTGTAATTCCAAAAAAAACAGAGAATATAAACGAAATCAAATACGCTTTATAATCATCCGAATCTTTTCCTTTTAATTCTTTTTTAAAAAACAAAATCCATGAAATTGTAAATCCAAAATGAAAGCAGAAATGTACAATTTTATCAATACTTGGAAAACTAAGCGCTGGTATATTGCTTGAATCTGTCAGACAAAAATAAGTAATGATTCCAGAGCAGATAATTGCCCAAATTAATAATAGTTGTTTAGGCACCGATTAATTCTTTATAAGCTTGATCAGATAATAAAGTTTCAATTTCTGAAGCATCAGCAATTTTTATTTTAATCATCCATCCAGCTCCATAAGGATCTGAATTTACAGTTTCAGGAGCACTTTCTAAATCTTCATTAAAAGCAATGATCTCACCTGTTAATGGTAAAAATAAATCAGAAACTGTTTTTACAGCCTCAACAGTTCCAAAAACTTCATCTTTTGAAAGTGTCTGATCTAAAGTTTCTACCTCAACATACACGATATCTCCTAACTCTTTTTGCGCAAAATGAGTAATTCCTACAGTCGCAACATCTCCTTCGATGCTAACCCATTCGTGATCTTTTGTGTACTTTAAATTTGCTGGTATGCTCATAATCGTTGTGTTTGAAAATTGATTGTTTAAAATTTTAGCCACAAATGTAATAATCTTCTAATAAAATCTAGTTTAGAAACTCAAATTTAATTTCCGAAATTATAACGAAGTGTGAAACCTGATCTTATATTCGTTAAAGGGAAAGAAGTCGAAATAACTGCTTTCGAGAACGAATGATCGTAATAAAATATTGCTGTTAAGTTTTTACTGAAAGCATAATCGGCAGTTAATTTTAAAGTCCAGATATTCTGTCCCGCTGCCAGCTGATTGTTATCGTAATCTAAATATCGAACCAAAGTCTGATTATTTCTATATGAAAAATCTGCTTTTATATTGATATCACTTTTAATAATTCCAGTTGGGTTATCGGCTAATCTTGACGAAATAATTACATCTTTAAAACGATATCCTAATCCAACAACATACTCTACTCCTTTAACCTCTGTTAATAAATTATTATCGAAACTCATAGACAAGGCGCGGTCTTTTTTAACTTCTGTTAATAAACGGAATGAATTTTTCAATTCGAAATCAACTCGCATTAGCGGGCTAAACTGCTCTACTAAGTTAACATTCGACATAATGGTTTTATTATAGAAGTTTGAATTTACATCTAGTCCATTTGGATTTTCCAAATAATCAAAATTTGATCTAAACTGGCTGATGGTGTAAGAAGCTCTATAATTATGCTGTAATGAAAAACGTCTAAAATGGTCTTTGAAATACTTATAACGCATCAAGCCATTATATTTAATACTCCAGTTCGGAATAGGAAAGTTTCTAAAGATGCCTGTCGAAACATTCGAAGCATTACTTCCTGTATATGCCGCCATAAACGAAGGAAGTAAAACTGCCTGATTACTTTTACCGTAACCTACAGGATAACCATCGTTAGATTGAATTATTTTTCGCTCGCTATTATTTGGGTTAGAAAGATCTTCTATAGGGGCATTTGGATTTTCTGGCGGAAGAGCTGCAGCATCATATCTTGGAATAACTGCTCCTGAACCATAGTGATCTTCTGCCAAACGGTTTGCAATGACCAGACGATTACTTCTAAAATCATCAAATGCTGCTGACTCTGTTGCTGTGCTTGTTGAGAAACTGGTTTTAATTAATACTGTCGAAATAGAAAACATTCCATAGCTGTATGGTGACAAAGGCATATAAAACTTTTGTCCTATAGAATCTCTAACGGTGTATTGTTCGGATGAATTTTCAGAATAAGCGCGATCCATAGCCAAATCAACTTTTAAATCAGGAAGTAAATCTAAATTTGCCGTCACTTTCAGAAGCTTGTTGCTTACCTGAGTAAAGTTTTGATTGAAATTCTGATAACTAGTCAACCATCCGTTTTTAGCTGCTTCAAAACGCACATCATCCTGACTTCCGAATACGAATCCTAATGAAGGTTTAGATGTACCAAAGAAACCTACTCCCGGAATATAACCCGGCAAAACTGTACCATTATTTTTAGTATAATTAATTTGAACGTTTTTAATACTTGTCAAAACCCCAATTAACCCATCATAAAAAGGATTACTGCTTGTAACTGGTTTAGCCGTATTGACAATTTTCTCTCCCGGTTTTGGCGGCGCAGCAGATTTCGCTTTTGCAGGCTTTCCTCCTGGAGTTAATCCTAAATACTTGTAAAGCGTATTCATATTTAATGTCGTAGACAAAGTATTTGAATTCGCATTTTGAATTGTATTTCCTAAATCCCATGACATTCCATTATCGTCTACATATTGAGAAAGCGCGGTAGACGATCTCTGCCAATTGTAATCTGCAGTATACGAATAGGTAGCTTTTACAAAACTAAATATTGGAATCTTATTAATTGGAATATCATAATTTAAAACCAATTGCTGTAAATGCTGGTTTGGTATACCGGTGTCAAAATAATCATCCCAAATATTAAAGTCTTCTTTTGGCGTATTATCGTCGTTCAAAAAGTTTCTTACGATATTGTTAGACGCTGCTGTATAATTTAATTTTAATGATTTTGTCAAATTAAATCCAAAACCATATTGATAATTAAACGCAAAGTTTCTTCTGTAAAGCGGATCTAATCCAATACCTTCAACATCAACTTGTCTATATTGCTGACGATTGCTTTGTCTTAAAATATTCGTATTAAACGAAACATTCGAAGGAAGATAATTGATATTAAAGTCGCTTAACAGTTTCCAATATTCACTTGTTTTCATGAATTTGGTCTGCTTAAATGGAACTACCTCTTTTGGCTGGAACGTGTAAGCGTAGTTTACCGAAGTATTGGATTGTTCGTCATCATAACTTTCAACTTCATAGTCATGTCGCTCTACCTGATTGTACGATTGAGAGAACGTAAAATTTTCTACATCATAAACATGCGGTTTCTGTTCAGGCGCTCTATCTTTTCTTACCCCAATAAAATTAATACTTTTACGCTTAGTATAATCTACTGCACGCGTTCTAATATTTTCTTTTTCTGCTGGATCCGTTGTTTCTTTTATCAACTGATCTAACTTAATATCTTGATTAAAAGGATCGTATTCTGGCGTAATAACTTCTTCTCCAATTGCATAATTAAATGGAAGATTAATTCCCCATTTTGGAGGAAGCAGTTTTCCTAAATTTATATTGGTTACAATGTTGTATTGCTGAATATCTTCACGGTCTCTTTCATTGGCTCCTTGCTCAAGCGAACCAAAGCCAATTGTACTCTTTTTACCAGAAGCAGACAATGTCATCAAATCGGCCATATTGGTATCTACATTCAATAATGCAGCCATACCTCCTTTGTTTTCCAAATCAGACATACGAAGTTCGTTAAACCAAACTTCCCCCATAATATCTTTATTGCTTACCGCACTTTTTACTCCGACCATTAAATTTCGAACCAAACCAAAATTTGGATTTCCTTTAATCCCTAAAGTTAATTTTCCGTCTTGGTCACCACCTTCTACATCGGGATCTCGGTCTGGATAATAAATACCGTTTATATCTCTTTTTGATGAGTTAATGTCGATATTCATTCCTAAAACTTTCATTCTTGTCAGCAGCTCTAGAGCAACGTCTATATTGTTTTCTTCAAGCCAAACCTGATCTGGACTAATCGTACATGAACCGCCTGATCTTGTTACTTTTAATGGAATCTCGATTTGATAAAAGTTCTGTGTAAAGTCATTACCAAAACGAATAAATCCGATCATTTCATCGTCTAAAAGTTGGGTTTCATTTGGAAGTGATTCTGCGTGAAGGAACATTTTCAGTTTTTTGTACTGACGCATATCAACACTTACATTTTTGAAAACTGCTCTAGAATCTTGATATTCTAATCCTGAACCTCCAATTCGCAATGCTAAAGATTGTTCGTTTTGATTAATAATTGTATTGTTGTTGTACAATTGTTCTCTTTGAACTCCTGGCGGAATAACATAGTTTACAGGACATTTTGTACCGTTTTCCTGAATGTTTACAGCTGCAACATCAAATTGAGTTCCGTCATCATCAGGGTTTGTATCATTTACATCTAATGTTCCAGTGTATTTTCTCCATTCTCCTCTAACTAAATCTAGAGCTCCAAAACGAACTGTCATTTGATCGTTAAAACCAGTCATGAACATACGCATGAAACGAATTGATCTAAAATCGGTAATGTTCCCAATCGTATTTTGAGGTTTCGAAACAGGAATTTTAAATTGAATCCATCTTGCACGTGTAGTAGATCCATTTGGCAATTCTACATCGCCTACATCTTCTGGTTCACGTATATCGGTAATATAATTTTCCCCAACCTGCATATTTGGTCTCAAATCAATACTGTATTCATAGTACGCATTGATTGTACTCATAGTATTGTCGCGATTAATATCTTCAACGTCTGGAAGAGTTGTTGAACCTCGGTTTGGGTCATCAACACTCACCGCTGAGTTTCCTTCTGTTCCGTTATATTTTTTATATCGCTCTAATATACCTCCATCTGTGTTTAAGAAATAAGTATAATTATCTGCAGCAGGGTCTGAATCTCCTGCGTAATTGGTATAAATTGATGCCTCTTTTGCATCTGGCAAACCGTCTAAACCAACATCCTGATTTTTACGATTGCCTGCATTAGTATCAAATGCATAAATTAAAGATTGAGAAGCTGGCACGTCTCCCCACAGCGGCTGTGGGTTTACCATTACCTGATCTGGCCCTAATCCATTTTCATATTGCTTTCTTCCGTCTTTCAGAACGTCTTCAGAAACTTCCCCTAAATTGAAGTAGATTTTTCCACTATTTGTCCCTTGAGCTTGACCTGCTCCAACATAGGGATCAAGTACCCAAAACTGAATGTACTCAACATTTCCCTGCTCAAAATTCGTAGAGTTAAGCGAACGCATAATTCCACCAAAATTAGTTGACGGGCTGCTCGCTCCAAAGTTAGGATTATTGTTGTAAGGCCCTCTATCTGAAGGATAATACGTTAAATCCAGCGTATTGATAACCTGAATCTGTCCTTGTGCAATATCTGTATTGGGATAAAGTTCTTTACTGTAAATTCTTCTCGTTGTATTTAAAGATAAATCATCGTTTGAAATTCCAGATGGCTTAGAAGTAAAGAAAATTGGGTCAATAGAATACCAAGACAGTTTAGCACGTTTAAAACCATATTCTAGTGTGTTGGAACTTGCATTGAAAGTATTGTCTGCGTCAGAATTAATGAATGGTGTTGAAGCCAAACTCCATGCGTAAGCAGATCGCATATCAATTGTAGTCTGGGTACCTTCAAAATCATCAATATAAATGGTAGCTTCTCCTTCAAAATCACTTGCTTTTGGAGCGTCTGGTTTCAAAAATGCTATTTCCCCACGAATCGATAGATTAGAAGGAACATCTGTATCTATATTTGGTAATTTGTTCGCTAACCTTGTCAGGAACGGAACTTCTGTTGCGTAATTTCCATTAAAACCAAAAATGGTGTTATTTACAGATTCCTGTCCGTAACTTGATTTTTGAGTAAAAGGACGTTCTGTCATTTTTAAGAAGGTACCTCCAATAACAAACTTTTCTGAAATTTTATGTTCAATATTAAAGCCCATGAATCTTCTAGTCTGCTGACCGAAGATTGAATTGTTTTCTAATGAAACTTCAATTGGCGTATTAGAAGCTTGAAGCGAAGGATCTAATATCTGGACTCTTCCCAATTGATAATCTACACTATAATCAATACCTTCCACTAAAACACGACCTGCAGCTGTTACTACAACAGATCCCTGCGGAACGTTGAATGCACCAATAGGAATACCATTGCTTCCAGAAGATTTATATTTCCCTCTCAGCAAGAATTTGTTTTTATCACTATCCTGCAATGCACCGGCCTGAGTACTCCTGTACATATTTCTAAATACATACTTCTTCTGATTCGCATTATAAGTAGTTGGATCATTATAGTTTTCCGCCGAACCAGTAATTTGAAGTTTCTTAAATAAAAGCTCTCCAAAAGGTTCTTTCGTGGTAAAAATAATTCGAGCATTCTGCACATCAACGGTTACTCCAGGCACATAATCGAAGAAACCGTCCCCACCTTTTTGTGGATCATTATTGTAATTTAACTGATCAAGGTTAAAAACGTTCAGTAATGGCGTTTTGGTAACATAATAATTACTTGGATCTGGGTTTACAGGATCATCATCTGGAAAAAGAGTTCCTTGAACTGGCGTAATATAATTTATTGGAGAAGGATCTGTATAAAGAATATTAAGCCTGAAATCTTCTTGTTTGATTTGATATGCCTGTGGAATCTGATAGACGTTTTTCATCATCAAGTTCCAAACCGGATTTTGCACGTTTGTTAAACTGCTCTTCAGCATTTTTAAAACCAAACTTTGCGTTACAATTGCCTGATTCGCGTTGTTATTTCCTGTAACTACAGTTGCATCAACACCATCACTACCAAACTCTCCTACTTGATATGTTTTTCCTCCAACAGTATATTCAAACGCAACTGCTAGAATTTCGTCATTAGCCAAACGTTGTTGTAACGAAATGTAACCTAATTGTGCATTAAAAGTATATTCGTTTGTTGTTAATTTTCTAGCATTTTCTAGAACAGAATAATCTGTACCCTCATTTGTATTGGCATTATTAAATCCAGATTTTGCGGTTACAATTTCTCTAATATTAGAGTTTAAATAACTTCCTGGCTTTCCTATTGCTGCAGGATCGTATTTGTTATTTGTATTGTCAGTTGGAGAATCTATAGGATTATTAAAAAAACCTACTGGATCTGTAATAACCACCACTTGATTATCTGGAACACCAGAAACCTGCCCTTCTCCTAAATCTTGAAGTGCAATAATGTTTCTTAAGTTATTATTGGATGTCGTTACCCTATTCTGCTTATTAGTTACCCAAACTTCAATTCTTGTAACTTGAACACGGCTGTCAATTAATGGATAATTTCTAAGAGAAGCGTCATATTTATTTCTAAAGTATTGTGATAAGAAGAAGTGTCGATCATTATCATAATCTAATGCGAACAAATCAAAGTTCTGCACCGTTCCTCCACCTTCTGCGACTATACTTTTGGTTTGCGACTTTTGTTCTGAGAAAACTCCAGTTACAGTCGTCTTACCAAATTGGAGCTGTGCTTTAACCCCAAATAAACTTTGAGCACCTCGAATTAAAGTACTATTTAAAGGCATGCTTACATTACCGACCTCAACTTTCTGAACGATGTCGTCTTCTGAAGGAGTATAAGCCAGTTTAAATAAATTTTGGAAAGCAAATGTAGATTGTGTATCGTAATTAGCATTTACCTCCAGACGTGTTCCGACTTTCCCCATCAAACTCATACTGATTCTTTGATCAAAATCAAAAGTTAAGCTAGATCTGTTTCTAGGCGAAAATGAAGGATTATCTTGTTTGGTGTAACGCATACCCAAGTCCATTTCTACTGATCCTGTGGGCTTTACATCAATCGTATTACTTCCAAAAATACTTTCAAATAAACTCGAATTGATGTAATATCTTGGTAATAAATCTTTTTTGGCAGCTTCTGCTCCAGCCTTTTTTCCGTCAATAGCATCAGATTTTTTTCTAAAATAATCTCTTCTGGCTTCTTTTAGAACTAAATCTTCGTATTCTTTTGGAGTTAAAATTAAAGGGTAATTTATAGAAAAACCATCTACTGAATTGGTATAGATGTAACGGTCTGTAATAGGGTCGTATCGATATGCAGATAGTACACTCGGAGGATCGCCGATCTCTATCTTACCTACTGAGAATTGAGTTTTAGTTGTATCTTGTGCTGCCGGACTAACCTGTGCACGCAAAACATTACCGCAGAGTAATACCAGCAACAAAATACAAATTTTACGCATAGAAATCTTTTATATAAATGAAATTTATAAGCTTTTTAAAGCCTTTTTGATAATTGTTTCAACAGTAGCTTCAGGATCTTCTTTTACGATTCTTTCCACCACTTTTTCAGAAGCTTTTCGAACAAAACCTAAAACTTCTAGAGCAGATAACGCTTCATCTCGGTTTCTATTGTTTTGAACAGCAAAAACTTCATCTATATCGTACAATTTAACAACTTTTTCTTTTAAATCAAGTATAACCCTTTGTGCTGTTTTGTTTCCAATCCCTTTGATAGACTGGATTAAGCCCACATCTCCGGATGCAATGGCATTTATAATTTGCTTTGGTTCTATTGACGAAAGCATTGTTCTTGCGATTCCAGCTCCGATTCCTGAAACAGAAAGCAGCATTCTAAAGATTTCGCGTTCTGATTTTTCGGCAAAACCATATAAAGTATGCGCATCTTCTTTAATTTGAAGATGCGTATACAATTTTATATTTTCAGAATTCGGAATTAAGGAGAAGGTGTGCAGCGATATATTTACCTGATAACCAACCCCTCCGCAATCAATTACAACTTCTGTAGGATTCTTTTCTACTAATCTTCCCTGCAAATGTGCTATCATAAATGTAATTTCTTAGTATCAAATATAACAAAAATGCCGTAAAACTACGACAAATTTGTTCAATCCTTGTTAGAACGTTTATTGTGCTATTTTATTCTTTTTAATTTCTTTTTCCTGTGCGTCAATAACAGCAATAGCAGCCATATTGACCATCTCTTCAACGCTAGCGCCTAATTGGAAAATGTGCACTGGTTTGCCCATACCCATCATGATAGGACCAATTGAATTCACTTTATACAATTCTTTTAATAATTTGTAAGTGATATTTGCTGATTCTAAGTTAGGAAAAATCAATGTGTTTACTTTTTTTCCTGCTAATTTTGAGAATGGGAATTTTTCTTCAAGCATTTCTGGATTTAAAGCAAAATCTGCCTGAATTTCTCCGTCAACAATTAATTCTGGATGATTTTTATGTAAATAAGCTACTGCTTCTCTTACTTTTCCAGCGCTTGGACTTGTTGAAGAACCAAAGTTTGAGAACGATACCATTGCTATAACTGGCTCAATACCAAACATTTTTGCGGTTTTTGCAGTCATAATAGCAATATTAATCAAATCTTGTGCAGACGGATTAATATTTATTGCCGTATCTGATAAGAACATTGGCCCGCGAGAAGTAAGCATCATGTTTGCAGTTGCTACCAAAGAAGCATTAGGCGCTTTTTCGATTAACTGAAGCATTGGCTTAACGACTGAAGGATAGCTTCTTGAGTGTCCCGTTACCAGTGCATCTGCCTCTCCTTCATTGACCATCATTGCAGCAAAATAGTTTCTTTCGCGCATGAATTTTTCAGCGTCTAATTTAGAAACACCTCTTCTTCCTCTAGTTTCCCAGAATGATTTTGCAAATTGGTTACGTCTTGCGGCTTCCTCATCCGTTTTTGGATCGATAATTTCTAGATCAGCATCAAAGCCTAATTCTGCTTTTAATTCTAAAATCTGTTCTTTGTTTCCTAATAAGATTGGGAATCCGATTCCGTCTTCGTAAACAATTTGAGCTGCTTTTAAAACATTTAATTGATCTGCTTCAGCAAAAACAATTTTCTTCGGATTCAATTTTGCACGGTTTGTAATTAAACGCACCATTTTGTTATCGTTACCCATACGTTCGCGAAGCACATCTTCATAAGCTGCCCAATCTGTAATAGGATTTTTTGCCACTCCAGATTCCATTGCTGCTTTTGCAACTGCAGGAGCTACGACTGTAATCAATCTAGGATCGAATGGTTTAGGAATGATATATTCTTGACCAAAACCAAGTTTTGTGGCACCGTAAGCCACGTTTACCTGCTCTGGAACTGGTTCTTTTGCCAAAATAGCTAAGGCTTTTACAGCCGCCATTTTCATTTCTTCGTTGATTTTTGTCGCTCTTACGTCTAACGCTCCTCTAAAAATATAAGGGAAACCTAAAACGTTATTTACCTGATTAGGAAAATCTGAACGTCCTGTCGCCATAATAACGTCTTTTCTCGTTTCTACGGCCAAATTATAATCGATTTCCGGATTTGGATTTGCCATTGCAAATACAATCGGATTGTCTGCCATTGTCAATAACATTTCTGGCGATAAAATGTCTCCAGAAGATAATCCGATGAAAACATCAGCGCCTTTAACTGCTTCATCTAAAGGAATTTTAGCTCCGTCTATAGCGTATTTTAATTGTAAATCTGATAAAGCAGGATTGTCTTTTGTTAAAAGTCCCTTACTGTTGTACATTAAAACATTTTCTACTTTTACTCCAAGTAAAACATATAAATCTGTACAAGCAATTGCTGCAGATCCTGCACCAGAAACTACTACTTTTACATCTTCAGCTTTTTTACCAGCCAATTCAAGAGCATTGATTAAAGCTGCTGAAGATATGATTGCTGTTCCGTGCTGATCGTCATGCATTACTGGAATATCCAATTCTTCGATCAATCTTCTTTCGATTTCGAAAGATTCTGGAGCTTTGATATCTTCAAGGTTAATTCCTCCAAAAGTCGGAGCAATATTTTTTACAGTCTGAATAAATTCTTCTACATTTTTAGTATCAACTTCGATATCAAAAACGTCAATGTCAGAGAATATTTTAAACAATAACCCTTTTCCTTCCATTACTGGTTTTCCTGCTTCTGGACCGATGTCTCCAAGTCCTAAAACAGCTGTACCGTTTGAAATTACGGCTACTAGGTTACCTTTTGCTGTATATTTATAAACGTCTTCTTTGTTTGCTGCGATTTCTAAACATGGTTCTGCAACTCCCGGCGAATAAGCCAATGATAAGTCTCTTTGGGTTGCATATTTTTTTGTTGGAACTACCTGAATTTTTCCTGGAGTTGGTTCTGCGTGATACAGTAACGCCTCTCTTCTTTTACTCTCTTTGTTCATTGTTTTAGCATTTATTCTAGCTTACAAAGATATAAGTCTTGTTTTAAAATGGAGTCTTTTTAGCGTTTTTCTTTTTTTAAATCCATTCGAATAAATAAAAAAAGTCCAATAGAAATTGGACTCGTTTGAATTTTTATCGTTTTTAGATACCGTTTATTGAGAAATATAAGAATTCAAATGATTGATTGTGTCTTTTTGAATTTCTATAATTGCCTTCACTACATCGCTGATTGAAATGATTCCAACCACGATTCCATCTTCGAGAACAGGCAAGTGTCTTATTCTTTTTTCGCTCATAAGTTCCATACAATCTTCAAGATTATCTGAAAGTTTTACTGTAAAAACATTACTTTCCATAATCTCATGAACAAAAGTTTCTTTAGAAGATTTATCCTTCAGAACAATTTTTCTGGCATAATCTCTTTCCGATAATATTCCTTTTAAAACATTATCATCAATAATTAAAATCGCTCCAATGTTTTTTTCTCCCATAACTTTTAACGCATCATAAACCGTTAAATTGGAGAAAATAGAATATACATTTCTTCCTTTTGCTTTAAGTATTTGATCTACAGTCATAATGAAAAATTTTTAGGATTATAAAGTTAAAATAAAAACCAACACAATCTGCAACGAAATCGATTTTTTAAAATCATAACTCATTCATTTTAAATATAATAAACAAAAAATAGAATTTTCAATATTATAATGTAAAAAATAAAATTGCTAAGAATTGTTTTTTGAGAAATATTAGATTTTTTAACGTTTACCAACCCTTAACACCTAGCGGAGTTATTTCACAGAAAAATTAAACATATTTCTAAAAACTCCGCTAGGAGTTAAAGGTTAGTAGAAAAAAAATCCAAATTTATGTTTAATCATTCCGTAGGAATGTTTGGTTGGTAGAATTGAATTTAAATTGCAGTTAAATACGTTCCAGAGGAACGTTTGATTAACGTGGCAAATATCCTATTTGTATAATCAGGTGTTCCTCTGGAACACAACCCAAAACAAATACATTTTTTTTTCTACCAACCCTTAAC
>Ga0209281_1000208_pt1 | contig 132254 bp, 103 predicted proteins | sample MedtruBG_FD_187514 | JGI IMG/M metagenome (GOLD analysis project Ga0209281, IMG submission 187514) | Root nodule microbial communities of legume samples collected from California, USA - Medicago truncatula BG (SPAdes) (version 2) | ecosystem: Host-associated > Plants > Roots > Nodule | place...
TTTTTTTTTAAAAAAAAAAAAAAAAAAATCTCTATAATCCAACAACTTAACCTGAAAACAACTTCTAAAATTAGATTAATTTCACTGTAATGAGGAATTCCGTAAGGATTCTTTAAAAACATCTTATAAGTTTGGCAAAATAAAATACCATATTAAAATTTTGGCTAAAAAAGAATGAAAGCCAGAATCGACATTTACCAAAAATAATAAATACATTGAAACCAATCCCCAAATTACCACTGACAGTGCTTGGCATATTATTCAGTTTACTTTTAATAGTTTTAACTATGCTAAACATAACTAAGCCACAAACAAAAATTCTCTATGTTGATAATACCAAAGTATTTGAAAACTTTAGCATGACAAAAGAATTGCAAAGAAATGGGCAGACGGAATTCAACAATCGAAAAGCTAGCTTAGATTCATTATATGCAAGGTTAGAGTCTGATAAAACTTCTGGAACGCAAAAACAGGCTTTAATGCAACAATTCATTAAAGAAAAAGAAGAACTAAATCAGTTTAATGATTTCTATAGTTCTGAACAATCTTCTAAAATATGGGCAAGAATAAAAAGTTATTCCGCCGAATTTTCAAACGAAAACAAGTGCAGTATCATCATCGGTTCTGATAATAAAAGTAATATTTTATTTGCAGATCAGTCTATTGATGTAACAAACGATTTAATTAAGTACATAAACAAAAAGTATGAAGGACTTAAATAAGCTTGTTTTTGTCTTGTTTCTTTGTGTTTTATCGTCTTGCAAAAAAGATTCTCAATCAATAGACGATTCAGAAATTAGAGATCGTTATTTCAACCTTGAAAAAATAGGTTGGAAATCGCGCGTCTATACACAAAAAATTGAAGACATAGGTTTTACAGCCACTGAAGTTCCTGTTCAATATTATCTGCTTAAAGATTTAGGAACTGAAGATTTAAAAACAGTAGATTCTCTTTATGAACAAAATAAAAGAGAACGCATAATCGAGTTTACATTTCAGCAAGAAGAAGAAAAGGATATACTCGCTAAAGATTTTACAGGAATCGAATACACTGATGCGGTAAAATACATGTCTTTTAATCTTGACAAAGATTTTTATGCTGTAACTTCTAAAAACGATACCATAAAATGCTCTGGAGTTACTTATGAGCGTACTTATAAAATTGCGCCATACCAAAGAGTTCTATTGTTTTTTTCAGGAATAAACCCAAACGAAAAAATACAGCTTGTATATAATGATTTTCTTTTTAGAAAAGGAACTCTGAAATTCAAATTTAAAGATACCTATACCCAACTAGCCTTATGATTAAGCCCAAAAAAGTAAGTAAATTTAAAAAAACTCTTGCTATCTATTTAGCATTAATGATTTTATTAGAAACCGTACAGCCCATGCATATTTATGCATTAACAGGCGGTCCAACTCAACCAGAATTTGAAGCTTTTACTCCTATCGGAACTTCTGATATGGTCGATTTGGCAAGTGGTGACTTTAATTATAATATTCCTATAATGGATGTTGGCGGGTATCCGCTAAACTTAGCATACAATTCTGGAGTTACAATGGACCAAGAAGCCTCATGGGTTGGATTAGGATGGAATCTTGATGTAGGACAGATAAACAGGCAAGTAAGAGGTATTCCAGATGATTTCAATGGAGATGAAATGATTTATGAAAATAATTTGAAGCCAAATATTACTATTGGTTCAGATGTAAACGTCTTTGGAACTGCATTTGGTGTTAAAGAATCTAAAGTAAAAGCAAGTGCAGGTCTAGGAATAAAATATAATAATTATGACGGTATTGGTGTAACTTCGAGCGCTGGTCTGAGTTATCAAATTAGTGATAATTTATCGGTTGGTATGAATCTTACTTCTTCAGCATCTGAAGGAGTTTCTGTTTCTCCAAGTGTTTCTTTTTCTACAAAGCTTAAAAGTACTACCGACAGTGATTATTTTTTAGGAACTAATGTAGGGGTTAATTATAATAGCAGAAAAGGTATAGAAGGTTTTACATTATCAAATTCCACTAGCAAAACATTCAATAAAACTTCCACAGACCCTAAAATAAAAGGTTCGGCAAGTGAGCAATTAACTTCAGGTTCTGTATCTTTTGTAGATGCTTCTTTTACGCCATCAAAAAGAGTCAGCATGAAATCCTCCAATTATATGTTCAGTGTCAATGTAGAAGGGGAAATCTGGGGAATTGAGCCAGGTATGAAATTTTCAGGATATGTAACAAGTCAAGGAATTAAAGATTCTGAAAAGCATAAAATTGAAAAAGCATACGGCTTTGAAAATACCTATAATGCAGGTAAATCTGATGTACTAGATTTTAATAGAGAAAAAGACAGAACCTTTAATAAAAATACAACTTCATTACCCATCACTAATAACACTTATGATCTTTACAGCATTCAAGGGCAAGCAATATCAGGAATGTATCGCCCGTACAAATCTCAAGTGGGTTATGTATATGATAACGAAACAAAAGATGAAACTTCTGGAGGAAGCTTAGGTTTAGAATTTGGAGCGGGTGGTGGTGTTCACGTCGGAGTTGATGCCACTGTTACTTTAGGAGAAAGTAAAACTAATGTTTGGGAAAACTTAAATCCAGCTTTAGGAAGATTTAGAGAGAAAAAGAACGGTAACCGTCCTGATTATGAAAAAGTGTTCTTTAAAAATATTGGAGGCAATCATGTTGATCAAGAATTAGGACTTTTACAAAATAATTTAGGAGGATATAGCCCTGTAAAGTTAAACATAGAAGGAAGCAAATTCTCAAGAAAAACAAGTCAGAAATACTATGTTGGTTCAGGTACAAATGCAGTAGCGGAAACGGGATCAATTTTAAGAACAAAACGTCTTTCAAGAAATCAGTCCATAGAAAGATTAAACCGTCTTGAAGCGTCTCAATTTGGCTTTACTAAATACGAAACTTCCAATCAATTTAGTCCCTATTCTGTTAAAGGTAAACAGGACCATCATACCTCTGAAATAAAAATTACGAAAGATGGCGGAGAGCGTTACATTTATGGAAGAGCGGCTTATAATTCTACAAAAAGAGAAGTAACATTTGATGTTGGTAATTCAAAGGCTAACTATCAAAAAGGACTTGTATCTTACAATCCAGGATCGGATAATTCTCCGAATAATACACAAAGCGGTGATCGTTACTTTAACAGAATCACAACTCCTTCTTATGCTCATTCATATCTATTAACATCTGTACTTTCTTCAGATTACCAAGACTTAACGGAAGATGGTCCATCAGACGATGACTTAGGAACGTATACAAAATTTAAGTACCAAAACAAAAGCGGTGCAAACGCCTACAAATGGCGAGTTCCGTTCGAAAAAAACGCGGCTAATTATGATGAAGGGCTTCGTTCAAGTTCAAAAGACAACAAAGGAAATTATATATATGGCGAAAAAGAATTACTTTATATCAAAGAAATTGAAACCAAAACCCATATAGCTATCTTTCATATTTCGGAAAGAAATGATGGATATGGTGTAGTTGATGAAAACGGAGGCCGTGGCGAAAACTCTAAAATGTACAAACTTGATAAAATCACTTTATATTCTAAACCAGAGTATCTGGCTAAAGGCGATAAAGCAATACCAATCAAAGAAGCACATTTTGAATATGATTACAGTTTGTGTCAAGGAATTGATAATAATAAAAATAGCACTAACGATCAAGCAAAGGGGCAACAAGGAAAACTGACTTTAACTAAAGTATATTTTACTTATAAAAACTCAAAAATGGGTAAATTTACTCCATATGTTTTTAAATATGCTCCTACATCACTTACACAAAAAATTGATGGTTCAGATGCTCAATATAATATAGCAGAGGATGCAATTAACAATCCTCGATATGACATGAAGGCTTATGATGTCTGGGGAGGATATAAACCATCAGAAAAAACTCTGAACGGAAGCACTACTGGTAAATTAAGTAATGCTGAGTATCCCTTTGTTGATCAAAATAATCGTGAGACTGCTGATCTAAATGCCTCTGTTTGGCATTTAAAATCTATACGCCTGCCTTCTGGAGGTTTAATCGAAGTAAATTTTGAAGCTGATGATTATGCTTATGTACAAGATAAGCAAGCTATGCAAATGTTTAAAGTTGTAGGAAGCGGAGTCCAGATTCCATCCAATCCAAGTGCAATTGATGACGTTATCAAGTCAACCTCTCTAGGCGATTACATCTATGTAGAAATAGACAAAGATTTTGACATTGCAAGTTCAAATGCAGATAAAAATTTTAAAGACACTTATTTAAAAACTATCGGAACGGGAGACAACCCAATGTATTTTAGATTTTTACTTAATATGGTAAGTCCAAACCCTATAGCTGGAGGAAATACAGACAAATACGATTATGTAACCGGTTATGTAAAACAAGAAGGCACTTGTGGCTTCTTCCAAAATAATGGAAGAAAGTATGCCTCTATTCCAGTACAAAAAGTAGGACGTGGCGATGGCTTTAGTTCTGATACTGACAAAGACACTAATCCAATACAAAAAGCGGGATGGAACTTTGGAAGGCAGAATTTAAACCGTCTTGTTTATAGCATGAACAACGAAGAAAATACAGACGATGTGAAAGGTGTCGTTATGCAGTTAATTGGATGGATGCCAGCTCTTTTAGACATTTTTACTAGTCCAAATGAAAAATTGAGAAACACAGGCATTGCAAGTAATTTCATCACTGGAAAATCTTGGATTCGTCTTATGAATACCAATGGACATAAAATTGGAGGCGGCAGCAGAGTTAAAAAAATTGAGCTTAATGATCAATGGAATATCATGACTGGAAATACTACCAATGATTTATACAAACAATCATACGGTCAAAACTATACTTATATAGATAAAAACGGAAACTCATCTGGAGTAGCATCTTATGAGCCTTTAGGATCAAAGGAAAACCCATTTGTAAAACCTTTTTACGACAAAAATAAAAGAGATCTTTTATTAGGTCCTGATAGTGATAATTATGTTGAAGAGCCGCTAGGAGAATCTTTTTTTCCTTCTCCTAAGATAACTTATAGCAGAGTAACGGTTTCGAATCTTTCGAGAAAAAATGAAGCAGAAAATAAGGTAGTTAAAAAACATGCGACTGGTTCTGTAGTAACTGAATTCTATACATCAAAAGACTTCCCTACTATTGTAGACAGAACGTCATTAGCATCAAATTTTGATACTTCGACCGCTTTAGCAAACCTTTTAAATCTAAATGTTAAGAATCATATTACGATGTCTCAAGGTTTTTCTGTACATACCAACGATATGGATGGAAAAATGAAAAACCAAAGAGTTTATGGAGAAGGGCAAAACCAAGCAATTTCGGGAGTAGATTATAATTACAGTACTGTTGCCAATCCTCAAAATCCAAATTCAGGGAGATTGAACAATACCATAGAAACAGTAGATGCTCAAGGAAATATTTCTAAAAAATTGGTGGGAGTTGACTATGATGTCATCAACGATTTTAGAGAAAGTTCATCAGTAACCACAACAGCTGGAGTTCACTTTAATATTGCAACTCTTCCAATTACGATATTTGTCATTGTAATTCCAACCCCAATTCCTAGTTATTCAAAACACGAAAACTTAATAAGAACTGCAACAACAACAAAAGTCATTCATAGTACAGGAATACTTTCCGAGAAAATTGCTTATGATTCTGGTTCTAAAGTTTCTACTAAAAATCTAGCGTGGGATGCTGAAACAGGTGAGATTTTATTGACTCAGACCACAAATGAATACGACGATAATTATTTCAGTTTCAATTTCCCCGCTTATTGGAAATACAGCGGAATGGGACAAGCGGCAAGAAATGCCGAATTCAGCATTGGAATTGAACCATTAAACGGCAGTTACAAATTTACCTCCACTAGTACTAATTCTCAATATAAACCTTCTGATTATTTAGTCACTGGAGATGAAGTATGGGTAACAGGGCGCGACAATGAGAAAACCAAACTTTTTATAAGAGCTTGGGCCGTAAAAGTTTCCGATACTGATTTCAAACTTATTGATTCTAAAGGAAAATTGATTCAGGATGTTACCACTGAAGGAAAACTTAAAGTCATCCGCTCGGGCTATCGCAATATGCAGACTGCTGGTATGGCAAGCGTGACTTCGATGAAGAATCCTATTTATAATTACGATTCTAACAATCAGATTACAGGAATCAAAACAAATATCGGAAAAGAACCTTTTAAGTCTGAAGATGTATCTAACAGAATTGTAAATGCCTCAGCTGTGGAATACAATAATGTATGGCCTGCACAATGTGAATGCAATTTGCCAAAAATGATTTTCGACGAGCAAGGAAATCTAAAATTCGGATTTGAAACTACCACAACTGAAGACAGTGATTCTGATCTTTCATATAACCCATTCCTGTATAACATTCTTGGAAATTGGAGAGCGGATAGATCTTATGCATTTTTAACAGGAAGAAATTCTACCGAAGATCCGACACCTCGTAAAACTGGATTTTTTACCAACTTCTTCCCATTCTATGTTATGGATGCCAACTCCGTTTGGCAAACTGTAGATACCTATAAACAAAAATGGACAGCAGCTTCTCAAGTAACGCAATATAATCCTTACGGTCAGGAAATAGAAAATAAAGACGCTTTAGGACGACACTCCTCTGCCCTATATGGCTATAACAACCGTTTTCCAGTTGCCGTAGGTTCTAACACAGAATACCGTGAACTAGCTTCAGATGGTTTCGAAGATTACGACAGTAATATGAAAGAATGCGATAAAGCATCACATTTTGACTACAAAGCACAATTGAGACAAAATGAAATAAGCATCACTTCTGATCAATCGCATTCAGGAAGAAAGAGTTTGAGGGTTGCTCCTAACCAAAAAGCAGTAGTTAAAAAACAGGTTATTTCTTGTAATTAAATTAATCAAACAGATGAAAATTACCTATAAATTAGTTTTTACACTTTTAAGCATTTTTATTTTTTCTATCACCTTTTCTCAAAATACAACTGAGAAATCAAACGATTTTGATGTCATAAAATTAAGGGCTATTCTAAAAAAAAGAGGTGTAACAGATAAAGACTTAAAACAAGAAATAATTGCTTTTCGCGAAAGGCAACTTAAAATTTTTCAAGCAAATCTAACTAAGAATTCTTCTTCTCAAAAAGAAAAAACTAAATCAAAAAACACGACAAAGGTTGCAAAAAGCACAAAAACCGTACAGAGTATTACTGCTTCAACATTACAAACTGCAACGATAGCTTCATGTACCATTGATGCAGGCGAACGCGGTGGCTACATAAGATATTCTAATTCTGAAGTTCTTGTTTCTACATCTGTTTCTGCTTCTCTTAGTGGAACATATTTTCCATCTGATATATACACTTACAACTGGAGTTTATTAGATCCTCAGGGAACATTGGTTGGCAGCAGTATAGATCAGAACTTTACTTTCGTTCCGCATGTATTGGGTGAGCATCCAATTCAACTTATAATTACAGACCAGAACGGCTGTTCGACAACTTACAACGGTGCTATTAAATCTCTGGATCAATGTGGCGTTACCGAAAATGATCGCGCTTTTGGAATCATGGCTCCAGGAGATTACTCTAATTACACCACTTTATTGCCCATAAACCAAACATATGACCTAACAGCTTATTTCTGGTATGGACGCGAAGATTATGTAAATTTAACATTCGATTGGAATTTTTATGACCCAAGCGGCGTGTTGATTGCAAGAGGAAACAATCCAGTTTTCCCCATTACTCTTTCTGTTCCTGGTTACCATAAAGTTCTTTTAAATGTAAAAGATAACCTCACTGGATGTACTTCAACAAATTCTAAAATTATAGGCTCTTTAATAAACAATAGCTGTACAAACGAAAATCCAAAATCAGAAGTTGTGAAAGAACTTTTAATGAATGCTGTTAAAAAATTAATAGCAAGATCGTTAATGGGCGAAACTGATCAGCAAATAAATGCCAGCGCTCCAGATGCGGATTTTAATGCCCTAGTGCCTTATTTAAAAAACAATAGCGGAAGCTCTTTTTATAATTATGCAACTGTTAGACATAGCTTTAATGAAAGCTATCTGGCTGATCTAAAATTTTCATTTTCTTCCGATAGGCAGTATGATGTGCATTTCAATTTTCAATATGGAATATACCCCTACAACCCTGAATATGAAACCATTGAACAGTTATATGATAGAATTCAGTATGAATTATATGTAAACACAAGCCAATATATTTCTTACAATGAACAACTCAACTCTTGCTATATGAATATAGGTGGAAGAATGAGTAGTGCATCTGCTCCTGTATTTGATCCTGACGATTGCAGAACAATATCTGAAATTATAAATATCGACTTCTGCCCATCAAATTGCGATCCTGTAACAGGAATTATAAAAATTATAAAAAAAATTGGTTATCCATTCCAGTTTTCAAATTCTGCCATCACATCTGTGCTGGCATGTAATCAAACAGCTTTTTCAAATAAATTTTATGCCGATACAAAGACTCTTAGCATTGGAACCCAACTTTATCTGGATGAGCAGTTAAAAAATAAAGTAGAAAGCGGAAACACATGGCGTAAAGAAGGGATTAACGGACTTGTTGTTAGAATAGATAGTGACGGCAAAATAGCTGAATTTGGCGATTGCGAGCCTTCACCTGCTACCAACACATACGGATATCGTGCTATGCATCCTTATGAGCATAAAAATACAGATTATGTTATTTATATAGATGCAAACGGAGTACGTCGACAAATTGACCTCCCAAGGGCTCAACCTGGAGAAGATCTTGATACTGCACCCTGCATAGAAATCGTAGCGAGAAGTATTGTAACACATGCAGGGGTTATTGAATGCCAATAATAAATTGAAATCAATCAAATATTCAATGGTTTTGTGACAAAAACAATAACACCATTATAAAATTATTACAACCATTTTAAAATGAAAAAATATCTGCTGTTAGCATTCATAATTTTTAATTCAATATTCTTGAGAGCTCAAGATTGTCCTACGATAAATGGAGAAATAAAAGGCAGTTCACCCACGTACCCCGCAATCTGCGAAGCAACCGCTACTGCAAACCCCGCAGTTCTAAACATTTTTTCGGGAGAGACAATGGCAGTTGGTTTAAAAGGTTCTAAACCAGGAACAACATTCTCATGGACTGTAATTCAGACTGGTGTAACTGGAGGCTCTCCTGGTAATGGCGCATCAATTGTTCAAACCTTGACCAATATAGGAGATGCAAGTGGTACAGCTGTTTATACTGTAACGCCTAAATTAGGAACTTGTTCTGGCACCTCAATCACTATCATGGTCACTGTAACACCATTATTTAAAAACGTAGTAGCAAGCAGAACTTTTACTAAAAACAACTGCTCTGCCGGAGGAGTTGGAGATAATGTAACCTATACTGTTGTTGCGGGAACTTACAGCGCCTCGACTCAAGAAACTGCTGATTTACTTGCTCAAAATGATATTAATGAAAATGGGCAGAATTATGCAAATACTAATGGATCGTGCACTTTTTACAATAATGCTGTAAGCGGAACTTTTACCAAGAACAACTGCGGACCTGGTGGAATTGGAACTGCTGAAACTTATATTGTGAACGCGGGAACATATAGCGCAGAAACTCAGGCTCAAGCAGATGCAATAGCTCAGGGCGTTGTCAATGCTAACGGACAAGATTATGCCAATACTCACGGATTGTGCACTTTTTACAATAATGCTGTAAGCGGATCTTTTACCAAAAATGACTGTGGACCAGGAGGATACGGATCGACGGTAACATATACTGTCGGTGCGGGACAATACACTGCATCTTCTCAGTCGGGTGCCGACGCAATTGCGCAAAGTGTTGTAAACGCCAACGGGCAGGCTTACGCCAATGCCAACGGATCATGCACATTCTACAACAATGCTGCAAGCGGAAACTTCACCAAAAATGACTGTGGACCTGGAGGATACGGATCGACGGTTACATATGCTGTTGGTGCGGGACAATACACTGCATCTTCTCAGGCGGGTGCCGACGCAATTGCGCAAAGTGTTGTAAACGCCAACGGGCAGGCTTACGCCAATGCCAACGGATCATGCACATTCTACAACAATGCTGCAAGCGGAAACTTCACCAAAAATGACTGCGGACCTGGAGGATACGGATCGATGGTAACATATACTGTTGGTGCGGGACAATACACTGCATCTTCTCAGTCGGGTGCCGACGCAATTGCGCAAAGTGTTGTAAACACCAACGGGCAGGCTTATGCAAATGCCAACGGATCATGCACATTCTATAACAATGCTGCAAGCGGAAACTTCACCAAAAATGACTGTGGCCCTGGAGGATACGGATCGATGGTAACATATGCTGTTGGTGCGGGACAATACACTGCATCTTCTCAGGCGGGTGCCGACGCAATTGCGCAAAGTGTTGTAAACGCCAACGGGCAGGCTTATGCAAATGCTAACGGATCGTGCACTTTTTACAATAATGCTATAAGCGGAACTTTTACAAGAAATAATTGCGGAACGGGTGGAACAGGAACTGCAGTAACATATACTGTGAACGCTGGAACATACACCGCAGGCACACAGGCTCAGGCAGATGCAATTGCCCAGAGTGTTGTCAATGCTAACGGACAGGCATATGCAAATGCTAACGGAACTTGTTCCTATTTGTTTGGGAATAATGTGAAAAGTGGCAATTTCACTAGAAACAATTGTGGTTTGAATGGAACTGGCTCGATCGTAACTTATACCGTGCCCGCAGGAACAAAATTTGCCTCAACTCAAGCTGCCGCAGATGCTTTAGCTCAAAATGATGTAAATGCAAATGGACAAAATTACGCTAATACTTATGGAACATGCACCGCTTGTTGTGCAACCTTAACGACAAGCCGTTATAAGTCTGACGGAGCCCCCCCTGAAGATGAAGGATTCGGAGAATCAGGATATGTCACATATTGGACAAATGCAGCCCATACTACATCAGCAACAAGAGAACTTGTGGGGGGACGTAATCATTTCGGAAAATTAACACCTGCTAGCTGTGTGGCAATTAGTCACTATGGAATAGATCATATCGAAAATGTATCAAGCTGTAATTAAGACGGAAGAAAATAAATTGTAAAATAATTACTCTGTGTAATAAAATAATAATATGGCAAATCATTTAAGAATAAAAAAGTACGGAACCATCATCCTATTTTTGATTTTATCTTCTTTTTCTTCTTTCGCTAAGGATTTTAACGAATTGGTAATAGATTCAACTTCAATTAAAGCACTAGGTGTTGCAGTTGAAACAATGTTTGACACGCCAGAAACTCATTGTATAAATGAAGAGGTGAGTTTTACTTTTGAAACTGCTGGTAATAACCTCCGTTATAAGTGGTCTACGACTAATTCTTTTGGACAAACTTTGGCGCCTTCTGTTTCAAATACAACAGGAAAGTATCTATACACTTTTAAGACTCCAGGAACTTACTTCGTGAATTTAATTGTAACTGATTCTGAAAACTGTAGTAAAACTTTCACTAAGGAAATTACAGCATTGGCATGCCAAACAGAAGTTGCGTGTATCAACGAACCTTTAAAGGTTGGATTTGAAACAGTATCTACAGGCCTTACTTACAAGTGGTATACTACTAAAGAAGGAAGTGCACAGCAACTAAATCCAATTACCAATACAACTGGAGATTATACTTTTGTTGGTGCCAGTTCGGGAACTTATACTATTCATTTAAATACTTATAAAAATGAAGAGTGTACATTTGAATTTACAAAAATTATCATTGTTGAAAAATGTCAAGACTTTATTTCTTGTACAAAAAACAATTTAAACACACCTAAAATTAAAGCCATTTTCAAGACATTAGTCAACAAATTGCTGACACTTCCTGCCGAAACAATTGCTGACGGATATACTTGCGATGAACTTAAAGCTTTAGAATTCTATATAAAAGATAAAGAACCTGCCATATACAATTTTGTACACGACACTCAGCAGGGATTTGTTGCATTCTCATTTGCCGACCATTCTGAGTACGACGTTAAAATCGCATTAAACGGAAATACTGTTGCGGACTTCAATCTAGATGATTATGAAAATAATGAAACTGTTACAAAATTAGCCATGGCTCCATCAAGTAATATAATTAGTTATGTAAATCATATTGATTTTTGTTCAGAGCTATACTGTATTTCGCACGTTGCAATTGTGGTTGATGAATCTAGTTCAATCAGTCTTCCGCAAATGGAAAAAATTAAAAAACAGCTGAGAAAATATATTCAGCAGCAGGCTAATGATAATGATAGATTACAATCAAACATTTATATTTCATTAATCGGAATGTCCGATAGTGATGACAACAAAAGAGCAGATCATGTACAACCTACAAGAGTAAGCAATGAAACCCCTTCTTCTCTAACCGCATTTAATAAATGGATTGAAAGCTATGGTAACCGCAACGGTAAAGTAGGTGTAAGCGGTTCTTCTGATTTTTGGAGAAGTGGTTTGGATTATGCTCTAGACCTTCGGATGAAACCAAATGTTGTCCTTATGATTACAGATGGATGCGAAACAGCAAACGTTGAAGCTCTAAGAGACAATACGATGTCAAAATTCAGCAATTCGAAAAGCACTTTAAATCCTGCTGCAGACAAACCTCACTTATATGTTTTGGGTATTGAAAATGGCTTTTATGTAGATGGCGGAATTACCAATACTACTGTTGCAAGAAGCGAAGATCCAAATTATGTTCAGGGATTAACTGCAACTGCTTCAGATTCTAGAGTTGTTCCTCTTCTAAGAACATCATTAAAATATTTATTGAGTCTTGAAGAAACTGAATATCCTAGATCTAAAATTGATGATTTCAGCTATGATTATTATGGATTCGAAAATTTTGACTCTCTCGGAAGTTTAGCCAATGAAGCTTATCTATCTGACAATTTAAAACTAAGCAAATTTACCTGCGGTGATCCAACAGATAAGAATTACTGCTCTGATTGTCTTACTTTTCAGCCTTCGCCAGAAAAAGAATATATGCTGAGCGCTTGGGTAAAAGAAGAATCAGCAATTCAGGTTAAAACTTATGAAAACGCTGCCATTAATTTAATTTACTACAATAATGTAAATACTACTGATGACAGGTATATAATGAAAATAGAGACGCTGTATGCAAAAGGAGATATTATTGATGGCTGGCAGAGAATCAATTATAAGTTCGTAATTCCTAAAGGGACAAGAACAATAGGAATTGAACTTGAAAACAAAAGCGGTGGAATACCAGTATATTTTGACGATTTAAGAATTCATCCAGTTGATGGAAGTGTCAAAACTTTTGTGTACGACCCTGAAACATTCAAACTCATGTCTGAGCTAGATGAAAACAACTACTCTACTTTCTATGAATATGATAATGAGGGAGGTTTAGTAAGAGTCAAAAAAGAGACCGCAAAAGGAATAAAAACAATACAAGAAACCCGTTCTGGTAATTACATTAACAATTAATGATTATGCTCAACAAAATAATACTATTTATAAGCTTATTTGCTCTTGGTTCAATATACTCTCAAACAGCTAGCGAAGTCATGGAGCAAGTTGGAAAACAATACAGTATAGTACAACCATTGCAATACAACTCCAGTTATGCTTTATATAAAAGTGCCAATTCTAAAAATGTGGAACAAGCTTACAAAGGCATTTTTGTTAAGAATGCTTTTAACGAGGTTTATATGAAAATCGATCAGACCGAAATACTGAATTCAAAAACAGTAAATATAAAAATAAGCCATTCTGAAAAAGCAATACAAATTGCAGATCCGCTGAAAAATTATTTCGGAAGTCTAGATGTAAAACCACTATTCGATCTCTGTAAAGTTGAATCTTTTAAGGACTTTAAAACATATTGGGAAATCGTTTTAACGGCTAAAAACTATTCGAGTCTACCCTACTCAAAAATTGTTTTACAAATAACAAAAAAGTACTTTCTGCAAAAATCTACTTTTTTTTACAGTACAGCAGTTAATTTTTCCAAGGATTATAAAACTCCTAAGAATTATCATCCTAGGTTAGAAGTTTCCAATACAAACTTTAATAGAAGAGCTGTAAATGCATCTCTTTTCGTAACCAAATCATACTTGACAGCTGCTGGAAAAAATAAATTTCAACCAGCTCAAAATATAAAAGATTACGAAATAATTGACCAAAGAACCATTTCCAATTAATAAAATCAGATATATGTTTATAAATAAATACTTAACAGCATTTGTATTTACACTTTTTTCACTGTTGCTTTCTGCGCAACAGGAAATACATTTAGGTGATAAAAAAGTTGGAAATGAGCTAGAAAGACAGCCTACTCTAAAGGTTAAGGATCCAAAATATTCTGATATAAAAAAACAGAAAGTTTTTACATCCATAAATCCGACCGTTTCAATTCATTTTGGATTTGAGGATGATAAATCTAACGCCGCTGAATTCTCTAAAATTTATTACAGTGAAGTGCAGCTGAAAATAACTCCTTATGACAGTTTAGATGTAGTAAAGTCTAACTATAAGGATTTAAATAATACTGATGTAAATTATCCTAGTCTTGTTACATTAACAATTAAACATGATAATGTAACAAAAGGCATTCAATTTGATGACTATGCAACTTATAATCTGCTTGGAATTCATAGGGCAGATGTAAAGGTAATGTCTATTAGGTATTACAATCAATCAGGCACAATAACTGTTGATAATTCACCAGCGTATCTACAACTGAAGTTTACCACAGACCGTTATTATAACCTTCAATTAAGCAGCACACAATCAAGTTCTGTTCTTCCTTTAAAGCATACGTTTATCAAAAACAATGGAACACAGCAAAACGAAGTAAATAGCGCAAGTGGGGCTGATGAAATTCTTATTTCATGGAATAAAGATGCAATTGCCCCGGCAGTAGAATACGAATTGGAATGGACATGGATCGATAATTTTGCTGAGGATGGGGCGTCACTTCTTCCTAATAAAATCGCTTTAACCGATCAAGATTTTAGACTTAACAGCACAAGAATACAAACAAAGGATACTTTTTATAAAATACCAATTGTATACTCAAAAGGTTACATTGTGTATAGAGTACGACCTGTTGGAAGATTTTTAGATGATATTTCTAAAAATTATTACGGTAACTGGTCTTCTGGATTTTTAGAAAATCATAAACTAATCAGTGATTGGTCGCATTATCTTACCATCGATGAAAACCATGAAAAAGGTAAGAAAAACTGGCAATATCAGTCTTCTTTTGCTGAAGACGGAAAGAAAAAAGAAGTAGTAAGCTACTTTGATGGATCTCTTCGTAATCGTCAGACTGTTACTAAAATAAATTCTAATAACAAAGCAGTTGTTGGCGAAGTTATTTACGATAATCAAGGGCGTCCTGCCATTGAAGTCTTACCAGCTCCTGTAGAGTCTTCTGGAATTCATTTCTATCCGGATTTAAATAAAAATAGCCTAACTAACTCTATTTATACCCATAAAGATTTCGACTGGGACGATTCACAAGACAAAACCTGTGCTCCTACTGTTATCAATGGAATGGCTAATACTTCTGGTTCAAGTAAATACTATTCTGGAAATAATGCTGCAACTGGACATCATCAGGATTTGGTTCCAGACGCCGCTTTATTGCCATTCTCTCAAACCGTTTATACACCCGATAATACTGGTCGTATTAGCAGTAAAGGTGGCGTTGGTAAAAATCACCAAATTGGGTCTGGACATGAAATGAAATATTTTTACGGAACTCCTTCTCAAGCAGAACTTAATAGATTGTTCGGTTATAAAGTTGGTGATGCGTCTCATTACAAAAAAAATACAGTCATTGACCCTAACGGCCAAATAAGCGTTAGCTATTTGGACCCTCAAGGCAGAACAATTGCAACTGCGCTTGCTGGTGATAAAAAAGGAAATTTAGTTGCATTGCAAGATGAAACAGACGGAACTTTGCACATTAATACAACTGAAAATTTATTGGTTAATAATGATAAATATGTTTCAGGAAACAATGGTCTTACAGAAGATGGAATTCAATTAAATACTTCAGTTAATGTTGTTAAAAAAGACGCGATCACTTTTAACTATGGACTAACTAAAACAGCAGGAAGTTTTAATGACGAATGTTTGCCTAACAAATATTATCCATTTGTTTACGACTGGTCAATGACAATGACTGATGATTGTGCAAATGAATTATTATTTACTACAAATAATTCTCCACTATCTTCTTCTATTGGAACTATAAGTACCGATACCTATTCGCAATCAGAATTACGATTTACCGAAAAACTATTTGAAGGAAAAAGTAAAAAAGCAGACAATAGCTTTGCTTTATTAGAAGAAGGAAAATACAGTCTCAGTAAAAATCTACAAATAAATGCTCAAGCATTAAATCAATATGCTGATGATTATATTAATGCATTAAAAAATGGCACAACTTGCAAGCCTATCCTTACTGAATTTAATGAACCAATACTAGAAACAGATTGTAATGTTACTTGCAGAAGCTGTGAAGAAGCTTTAGTATCTTCATATTTAGATACATCAGATAAAGCTGGGTATTCCAGTCATTTTTCAAATGATCAAAACAGTCTAGGAAACACTGCTGCAAGAGAGCCTTATATTTTAACAGCACAGACAAATTATGTAGCTGCCAATATGCCAGCCATGACTCTTACAGCTGAAGAAACGGCAGCTTATACCGCTCATTACCAAAAAGAATTTAAAGCATTAATTACAAGCTGTCGAGAATTATGCAACCAGCCTGCTAATTTATGCAGTATCAACGAAGAAATCCTTCTTGCAGACGTAAGTCCAAGTGGACAATATGGTTCTACAATTGGTTTGGAAACAATTGATGCTACACAAGTTGATAATGATTTGGATCCCGTAAGTGTTTTCAACGAAAACAACCAGCTTTTATACAATGGTTACAATATCGTAACTGATAAAAATCCTGATACTGGACAAAATGAAACAGTATACAGAACAAAAGCGCATTGGAGATATCCAGTTGGAGGATATAAAGATGAAAATGGCGAGCTTTCAAAAATTTCAGTATTTAAAAATGAAGACGGAACCTATACTCCTGATCTAAGAGCTATTGAAGACAACGGAACCATTCCTGTAGAAGACGATCCAAACAGTGACGATGAAAACTATAAGCTAGTTGCACCTCAATACTTAAGCAATGTTTCTGATTTTCTAAAAATTTGGCAGTCAAACTGGGCGAAAGCTTTATTGCCTTATCACCCAGAGTATAGATATTATGAATATAATGCTGCAATATGTAACAATAGCATTAACAGCGAAAACTCTGATGGTTTTGATGCCAAACTAAGAGATTTAGAATATTACACAACTGAAAATCCGCAACAAAACGAATCGATTTTTGCAAGTGCAGGAACTATAGACAATCTTATCAGATCGTATTTTAGCATTGACCCTTTCTATACCAAACTAAACAATTCTATTGAAATTCAATCAGAATTTGATGTTCGTAAAAGTATCATGAAAGAAGGTCTGGAAAACAGCTTTGATGGTATAACTTTTACAAACTCACAAGGGACTAAAGTTAAGATGAATATGTTGCAAAGCGCTTATTTTTTTGCAGCTTATTCTAATGGTTTAACTCCCGTTACGGTATATCAAAGTATTATATCAAAAAATAATTCAGATTTACTCTCTGATATTAGAAATCTTTCTGATCCTTATTTAAAACAAAGAATATGGTCTAATTTTAAAGGATATTACATTGCTTTAAAAGAAAAATCAAGAAGTGTTTTTGCTCATATTTATGCCAATAAAAAGCGAGCAAACAATGACTGTATTGGAAACAAGCGAGGTACGGAAACGTACACAACATTACTTAAAAAATATAATACCAACAGCGATAAAAATTTTGATGACGTTGTAAATTTAATTACTATAAGCCAGTCTGGAACAACTGAAATTCCTTTAGGGTTATCTAATCTGGTCCCATTGTGTTATGAAGAAATCGCGCCATTTTTTTATGGGAAAGAAAAGCGCTTTATACCAGCAGATTATAGTTATGACTCAGGTCTAGAAGACGAAGCGGCAATGGCAGCTGCTGATGCAAAAGCGAATGCCAATTTATATCTAGAGACAGGAAAATGTCCTTTGGCTTTGGATATGGAAACATTTCTAAAAGGTTTAGTAGATGCTACTATTCAGACAAATGGTTTACTTTTGGATGTTCCTACTTATAGTATGCCATATTTAACAGCAGGAATTTTTAATGCACAAGTTAATCCAGGATTTGATCTAAATGCTGCATCCGAATCTCCAAGAATTGTAGGTCGTAAAATGGGGACTCAAAATTCTGAATTGGAAATAGATTTTATGGTCGGTACGAATAGCATTGCAACTCCTATATTATTAAAAATGACAGGGACTTCTAGCTATAAGAATCCATGTGGAGAAAGCACAACTCCGCCAAAGTGGGAAGATATAGCAGGTTTCAAAAACATTCATTACGAATTATACGAGGCCGCTACCAAAACATTTAAATTTAAAATTTTAGCAACTGTTGTCCGTAAAGGCACTACTCCTACTTGTATCACTCCAGAAGAAGTCATTATTGAAGGATATACAAAAGCAGCTGTAGGAGAATGTCACTTTACAGGTGGTATAGGCGTTGGCGAAACGATTGCGTTTGAAGATTCACAATGTAATAAAAAAGAACTTTTTATCAGTGCTTTTAAAGATCTGGTATTAAACCTTCAATCAACCAATCAATTATTTAACGCAGATATTGATATAACAAACAACACTGTTTTTAAAAACGGATATCTACGTACTTATTTCGGAATACAGGATGAAACCGTTACTTTTAAGGAAACAGGTTCGGATACTCCTGGTAACGATGCAAGGGTATTCGGAATATTTGTCAATGGCAGAAAAGTATTTAGTTCAGGCAGACCTGCAAGATTACCTATAGGTACTATTATTGATGTTTTTGCTTCTCCAAACAGTGATCTTATCTATGTAAAACATTTAAGATCTGGAAATGTTCCAGAAGTAGCAACTTGGGGAATTCGTACGGGAACCAATAAACCATTATACTTTGCATGTTGCGCGCCTTGTGGAGAATGGGATTATGATGGTGATGGATATGGTGATAATTGTGGGCCACCAGAGTTGCCTTATGTCAATATAAATGCCTGTAATTTAAATAATAGTGCAGAATTATCCTATGAAGAAAATTTAGCTAATGTTATCAATCAAGCATTACTAAACAATTCTTTCGATAATGATATCCATCCTTCTTCTGAAAATACTGCCATTACCAAATTTATTAGAGAATCAAATTTGATTGAACACTTTCAAAGCCAATTAGATTTTGTTAATAGTATAAGTGAACCAGATAAACAAGTTACAACAAATGTAAATCTATCTAACTATAAACTCACTTATATTCCATATTACAATACAGATGAAGGCAACACAATTTTTAGAATAGAGTTTTACTCTTATGGCAATGACTATGAATTTGATTCTATATATTTAATAATTCCAAATGCCCAGAACTTAATAAAAAAAATTAATTCAATCGACATCTATAATAGTGATTCGATTCGTATAAGTTATACAGATATTAACGATGAAACGGTAATTACCACAAGTGCTTGGCAAAATATTGGCGGTACCGTAACTCGTGGAATTCCATCTTCTTCATTCTGTGACTTTATTTCTAATACTCCATCTGGTAGGGAAACTGCATGCGATAATAATAGTAATATCGAATTTATTTTTGAAGAAGGATTAAAGAACGCTCTTAACGAAATATTAGCCAATAATCTTGTACCTGAAGCAATGTATAGCACTTTTGGAAATCCGTCAACAGTGAAAATGTCAAAATTTATAACAGAATCAAACTTAATTAATAAATATCAATTGGCCCGAAACTGGTCAGTTTCCAATACAGTTTATCCAAATGCATATACTGCCCCTATACAATTAACTTACTTTAAAATTGTCAATGATTATAAAATTGAGTTTTATAATAATAACTTTATATTAGAAGGAGCAATAGAATTGCAGAACTGGGAAATTAAGAGAAACATTTTTGAGTATCTTTTTATCGATTATAGAAATGGTACGAATAAATTTGTAGCCAAAGTAGGTAACAATAATAACAACTATATAAGTGCAAGTGAGGGGCAATTTATTTATGCATCTGTTCAAATTAGTAATCATGCTGATAATGTGTTCGATATCTGTCAATTTCTAACAAGTAATTTCACTCCAGCATCTTTTTTAATAGCAAAGAATAGCTTACAATCTCGTCAAGATATTATGGCAACAAATAAGCCGTTAAAACTAGGTACACCAACCTGCAGCGACATCTGCGTCCCTCCAACAATTACACCAGTAGTCTGCGGAGACAAATGGCAGGAATTCAAAACTCGTATGACTGCTCAGATGCCAACTTATGTACTTCCAGCAAAACTAAAAGACAATGGCGTTTTCTTCTGTGAGGCTAACTATGGCTATATCAGTAAAGAGTATGTAGATTATTTGGTTAAATTTAATGTTAAGACTCCGCAAGATGCAATGTTTTTGACCATTGCAGAATTTGGAAGCACTAATCTTAAATATGGTAATACAGAAACAGCTTCTGTAATAACTGCCTACTATAATTATGTACAAACACAAAAAACAAATCCAGTAGAAGAAACTAAAAATTGGAATGATTTTGCAAATGCCTACGTAACAACAAATAAAATTTGTGCTCCTGCAACTTTAGTCCCATCATTTAATTTTGAACTTCCTGTAACACCAGGAACCAAAACACCATGTGAAATTTATAAAAAAGCGATAAACGATATCAATATCCAACAAGTTTCTGATGCTTTCTACGAAGAGAAAAAAGAAACCTTCAAACAAAAATACTTGAAAGCAGCTTTTGAAGGTTTAAATGAAACATTAACCAAAACCGCTGTTGACAAGGAATATCAATATACTTTATATTATTATGATCAAGCTGGAAATTTAGTTCAAACTGTTCCGCCTCAAGGTGTAGTGCGTATTTCTCCAGCTTCAAATGAAACAATTAACGATTTGCGTAAAAACTATGCGCTAAAAGAAGATACAGCAGATGTAAACGGACAAAAAGTAGCGCCTAAAAATACGCTTCAGACCAAATACCGTTACAACTCTTTAAATCAGCTGGTGTGGCAGAAAACTCCGGACGGAGGCGAAACTCGTTTTGCCTACGATGAACTGGGTAGAATTATAGCAAGTCAGAATGAAAATCAGGCTGGAAGCTCACAATTTAGTTATACACGTTATGACTTCCTTGGAAGAATTACAGAAGCTGGACAGCTGAAAACAAAAGCAGGAACGATTTTATCTATCAGCGAAAATGGAAGATTAGTAAATGCTAATGGTAGTCTAATTGCTACCGATGCAGTAAAAACGACAATTAATTACCCGTATAATATTGCCGACAATACAGAACAGGTAACTAAAACTATTTATGACCGTCCTGTAAAAGATACAGAAAGTTGGTTTACTTCTTACGGATCAGACAATAATCATAAGAGAATAACGGCAGTATTGTATTTTGATACTTTTAATAGCCAATCTGCTTTGGATACTTATACTAACGGTGTTTTCTACGACTATGATGTTCACGGAAACGTTAAAGAGTTAATTCACAATAACAATAATGCTGCACTTAAAAGAATGGGTGTGGCAAGAAAGAAAGTAGCATACGATTACGACTTAATCAGCGGAAACGTAAATAAAGTAACTTATCAGCCAAATGATGCTAACGAACAGTTTATTCACCGTTACCAATACGATGCAGACAACAGAATCCAACAGGTTTATACCAGTAAAGACAATATTATCTGGGAAAAAGAAGCGAACTATTTGTACTACGATCACGGACCATTGGCTCGTATAGATCTTGGAGACAAACAAGTTCAAGGTTTAGATTACATTTACACGCTTCAGGGCTGGCTAAAAGGAGTCAATTCAGAAAGAATTGGAAAAGATTATGATGCTGGAAAAGATGGCTTAAATGTAGCTCAAGATGCTTTCGGGTTTGCTTTAAATTACTATAATGGTGATTATAAATCACGTTCTGGAAGTAGAGACAACGCTATTTTTAGCTACAGTAAAGAGCAAAATCTGGAGAGAACAGACAACAGTTTGTATAACGGAAATATTAAAGAAATGGTGACGTCATTGACAGACCATAGCGAAAATATTATTGCAACTCAGTTTAATTTCTATAGTTACGATCAGCTTAACAGAATCAAACAAATGACTTCTAAGTCTATTCTTGGAACTACAGTTTCTGACAGTTATGCTTCTAATTACAGTTATGACAAAAATGGTAATTTAAAAACCCTTTTTAATTCTGCTCCTAAAAATGGTGTAATCACACCGATGGATCAGCTAACTTATAATTATTACGCAGGCACAAACCGATTAAAACATGTAAATGATGCTGTCGCAAATGATGTCTTTACAAATGGAGCAGCTAACGATACTTCTTTGGATATTGATAACCAGATTGAAGACGAAAATTATGTTTATGACAATATTGGCCAATTAAAAGAAGACAAACAAGAAGGAATTAAAATTGATTGGCGCGTAGACGGTAAAGTAAAATCGGTTACAAAAAACAACGGAACCGTTATCAGTTTTGAATACGACGGTCTAGGCAATAGAATTGCTAAAACTGTTGCAACAGCTGCTAAAACAACGACAACGTATTACCTACGCGATGCACAAGGCAATGTGTTAAGTACTTACGAAATGATCAAAGAAGGAAATCAAACAACATATTTCCTTGTTGAACAAGACATCTATGGAAGCAGCAGACTTGGAGCTGAAAAACACAGAATTCAAATCAGTCAAGAAGCTGCTCAGCAACAGTTGAGAATGGCTGCCATGAGCAGTAAAATAGCAAGTACAGAATCTGCAAGTTTAATGCAGACAAGTGCTCTTGCAACAGAAGGCGCTCAGTCAGGACTAAACTTTGATCAGTCAACCGATAATGCTTCGTGGATGGAAGTTGAAGGAAACTCAATCAACTTATTTGATAACTCATTTGCAAAAACCAAATCGGTGAATCTTAGCGGACACTTAAAAATCAATGAATCAGATAATGGCAAAGTAAAATTACTTGCTGCGCTTCACGGAACTTTAAAAGAAGGACAGAAATGGCCTCAGGATAATACGTATTCTTATTTAAGCTCTTTATTTTTATCTGTTGAGAAAACTGCATCTGGCTATAAACCATACGTTTCGCTTATTAAATACAGAAGAAACCACAACTGGTATAAAAACAACTCGGGCAATAGACGTTATAGTTATCTAAACTTCAGATATAGAACAGACTATAATATTGAGCCTCTATCCATACCAGAAGACGAATGGGATATCAAAGCTGTTATTAAAGCGGGAGCAACCAAAGGATCCGATTATACAGTCCAATTGATTATCAATGGAAACGTTTACACTACAACGGCCAAAACTGTTATAGAAATGAACGGAGAAAAGAAGTACGAAAATAAAGCAATGAGCAGCGGTGCGGCAGATATTAGTATCGTAGTGCCTAAAAACACACTTGGAGCAACAATGATAAAAAATCGTCCCGAAGAACTTTTCAAGTATGATGCCTTAAAAGCTGAATTGTGCGATTTTAGTTACGCTATTGATAATGGCCAGGACCCTGAAGAATTAAAAACTAATGAATATAGTTTTGATGAAGGATCAGGAGATTATGCAGGTTCTGTCAATGGGCAACTTATGACTCTAAAAAATAATAAGCCATTCAATAGTGAGCCTGCATTTACGCAGGTATTATTCGGACAAACGTTCTGCGGATCTAAGGAAGGAGACATCGATGGCGACGGTAAAAAAGACAAAGAAGACAACTGTCCTTATATATTTAATCCTGGTCAAGAGGATGACGACAGAGACGGCGTTGGAAATGTCTGTGACAACTGCCGCAAAATAGCTAATGGTAAAGATCAGGCAAATATTGCTGGTGTAGGAAACCAATTAGATACTGATGGAGATGGTGTAGGCGATGCATGTGATAATTGCAAAAATAAAGCTAACTTTGACCAGAAAGATACAGACGGTGATGGTGTTGGTGATGTTTGCGATAATTGCATAGCAAAATCAAATAAAGACCAAACAGACAACAACAACAATGGTATTGGGGATGTCTGCGAAGGAGAAGCACAAGGAGAAGGTAAAAATGCAGTTGCCCGCGAACCTATCACCGCTTACCGTTTTGTAGGTGACAAACAATACGAATTATCGAACCATTTAGGTAACGTTCTTACGGTAATTACAGATAGAAGTATTTTCGCTGGAGATCATTTTACAGCCGATGTTACTAGCTTCTCAGATTACTATCCTTTCGGAATGCTGGTGCCGTCTAGACATGGAAGCTCAGATTCGTATCGTTATGGGTACCAAGGATCAGAAAAAGATGATGAGATTAAGGGAGGACAAGGAAATAGTTACACGACTCATTATAGATTATTAGATCCTAGAATTGGAAAGTGGCTATCTATAGATCCGAAACAAACTGCTTTTGAAAGCCCTTACTCGAGTATGAGAAATAATCCTATTTTGTTTAATGATAGATTAGGGGATTCTATTAAAACTTATTTTACAGGAATGGAAAATGAAAAGCTAACAAGAGTTATCAGTAGTGTTCAAAAAATGTTTAATAATGAATATGGAATAAAAGTTGGTTATAATGCAAAAACTAAAATGTTATACTATGACGGAGATATAAAAACAGATTTAAACATCTCTCCCTCTGCAAGACGGGATGTAATGAACGCGCTAGTAGAAACAGACCCTGATAAAATAAATAAAATGGGAACATTAGAGTTTGGATTTAATCTTAAGGCTTATAATGGCTCTGGAGACATGTATTTTGGTGGTTCTAATAGATTTAGACCTATTGCAGGAATTGATCTAGCTGACTTTAAAAATGATGGATCTCTAAAAGGATATGATTATAACAATTTGCCCATACGAGCTTATAACATGGCGAGAGTTTTTGAACATGAATTTTTTGGACATGTTATAGGGGGAGTAGGAGATAATGGTATGGGAGTAAGAGACGAAATCAATCCTGGAGGAGCAGAAGATATCATTAATAAATATAGGATAGAAATGCATCTGCCTATTCGAATAAATTACGGAACAAATGGATATTATAGAAATGCTATTTTTTTCGGTGATTCAGCTTTAAATAAAGTAGATGCTAAAGAGCTTGCAAAAAGTTACTATAGTAGATTAGTTAAATATGTGGAAAAAAAAGAAGGGAACGTTTCTGATATTCCAATGGTAATAGAACCTAAAAAATAATAAATGAAATATTTTAGTTTAATGTTGCTATTTTTTACTACTTCCATTTTTAGCCAGGAAATTTTTCAGGCTGAATTTTGGAATAGAGATAGCTCTTATGAAAATTATAGTGATTTGAATACTTATAAAACTTTTAATCAGTTAATTATGTATGATGATTATAATTTTACATGGCAGAGTGAAGTTTTTGAAAAAAGAAATAGAAAGAAAAATGTAGTAAGATGTTTTAATACGAATGGTATTTGGAGTAAGAAGAATGACACAATTCTAGTCCAATTTAGTGAAACAAGGACTATGAAGTTTAAATTGTCCTCCAATAGAAAAAGAATGATTGATATTGAGGAAGATCCCCACTATTCTGAAAAGAGTAGTTTGAGGAAAGTTAAAAGCAAGAAGATTATGGTGTGTAATTCTTAATAGATTTTTTTTGACTTTTCTCTTGTAAGTATCGTTGACTAAATACAATAAGCAAAAAAAACTACAACTTTAAAGGTTGTAGTTTTTCATTTCTATTTTTTAATCTTCTTCTTTTTAAAATAAAAATTACATGTATTATTCAATACGATTTGATGCTATTTATTGTAAAGAAAAAAAATGTAAATTGGCAAGTAAAAGAAATTGACATCTATAATTAAAAAACTGCAACTAGAATTCATTTTCTAGTTGCAGTTTTTTAATTATAGATAAGCAGGTGTTGATTAACTCTGCAGGCACAGATTGCAAATCTGCGCTATCGCTGTGTTGAGATATCCGAGCCATCGGGTTTATTTTTATTTTGTTCAGTCACCTGCTGGCGCGAGCGTCTCGCTCGTGAACACAATGAAAATTGACATAAATAAATGAATAAAAGCCAGACCATCATCTTTATGAAGAGTTCTTTTGAAGAATAATTTTTTTGTATACAATGTGCGAATGTCTCGTGACATCGCACACACAATCTAAAGCAAACAAAAAAGCCACTTTAATCACGAAGTGGCTTTTGCTTGTTTATAGAATTGCTAAATTATTAGAACCTTTTTACGGTAATTAAAGATTAAAAAACAACTAGAAAATAAGCGTCGATCCTGCGGAGCAGGATTAACGCTTATTTTCTTTATTAAGATTTTATCAAACATTTTAATTTTGATATTGTAGTTGCTGTTATCGGTGCTCCATCATAATCATTATACTTCTGCTGAGCAGTCTGTCTGTTAAGATAATTCACAAGTTCAGCCATTTCTACGTTGGAGCTGTCAATTCCAGAAATGATTTTTAAAATATCTTCACGTCAAACGACAATTGAGGCAGGACATCGTAAAGGTTTATCATTTCATACAGAGCATATTTCGGCAACGGTTCACACTTCACATAAGCCAAATCACTGTTATTTACCTTAAAATTGGTTTTCACGCCATGTTCCAGAATGATTCGGTTCATGGTTTGGGTTACAAGTTCTATGTCTTTTTCCTCGCACATGAGCGCATCATATACGTACAGCACATAAACACCTTTAGCGTTCAAATCCTTGATAACTGCGCTCATAATATCTACTTCAACGGCAAACATCTTTTGTGAGGTTATCTTGTGACCGTGTTCGTTTTTGTCGTGATAAATCCTTGCCAGCATATCAGGTTCATTGGTTGAATAGTAGCCAAACAGCGGAGACCTGCGTATATCATCCCATTTTTTATTGAAAAATCTTAGGTGCTCAATCTTGACATCTTTAAGGTCAATACCTGCCTGTTCCGCCACTAGTCCGTGTGTGAGGTTGAGTGCCTAAATCACTTTTCAAAAAGTATATCTAAAAAAGCCAATTTGCTTTTAAATAAAAACATTAACAATCAACAAGTTAAAAACTAAAATAAATTCTATTTAAAGAAGAGGATGAAAAATTTTATGAAAATGAGGAAAACCGTAAAAAAGTACCAAGAAGAAAAAATACATTTGTTTTTTGAGATGCTATGGAAGTGAATTTAAAAAAAAATAAAAACAATAACATTCTGTTTTTTGTATAAAGTCATTTTGCAAAACGCATAAAAGTATTTATCGGATAACCAATAAAACTATAGACCCCATAAAATAAAACCAGCCCCTTGAAAACACTAACAATACCACGTTATATTCTTCTTATCTTTTCTTTTGCCTTGGTATCATTTGGAGATCCCTATACAATCAAAAGAATCTCCGATAAAAATTTTAGATACGAGTTTTACACTACAGATAAAAAGATCAATCCAAAAACTTCAAAAACTTATTTCTGGTTCAAAGGAGGACTAATTCATGAAGCGCAGGGAGGCGTTGCAGGTGAACTTTTAAATGACAAATTTGTCAAAATGTATCATAGCAATCAATTGGCAGAACAAGGTCAGTTTAAAAATGGACTTCGTGTTGGTGAATGGAAAACCTGGCATCAAAATGGCGTTTTGGCCACTACTCTACACTACAGCAATGGTTTGCGTTCTGGCAAATATTTCAGATATGACGAAAGCGGAAAATTGGTCGAAAGCGGAAAATTCTCTTCGAACCTAAAGAATGGAAAATGGAAAGATACTGAAAGCGAAGAAATTATTACGTATAAAAACGGCGTTATTGTTAAGAAGAAAGAAATAATTAGCAAATCTGAGCAATACAGAATCAAACAAGAAGGCATTAAAGCTGAAAATGCTATCGAATCTCAAAAAGAACTTGAAGCTACTTCAGACGCTTTAAAACTGAAGTCTTATAAAGCAAAAACCAGAGAAGAAAAAGCGCTAGCTAAAGAAAAAGCTAAAAAAGAAAGAGAAGCCGCTGCAGCTGATAAAAAAGTAAAAAGAGAAGCTGAAAAAGAAGCCAAGAAAGTTGAAAAAGAAAAGGCTAAAAATGAGCCTAAAAAAGATTCAAAAATAGAAAGCTTTTTTAAAAACCTTTTCAAAAAGAAAGATAAAGCGCCTAACTAATGGTAAAAGCCCATAGTTTGCTATATGCCATTTACATCTGCTTAATAGTTTCTATAATTTGCGGAGCTCTGTTGTACTTTTCAAACTTGTACAATCAGCTCAATCTATATTATAATTTACAGGAAGAATTGTATATCCAGAACCAGTCTGTTTTAAATTTTGCATTAGGAAACAAAACGCAGCCTGCAGAAATAGAAAAAGAGGAGAACTCTGGAATAGAAGGAGCTTTTGAAACCAAACAATATGGGGTTCTTTCTTTGGTATTAGCAAAATCGTACATCTCGAATGACACTGTTATGTCTGCTCATTTTGTTGGTGCTCGAAACGAAGATAAAAATGCTATTTACCTCACCAATTTATCCAAATCTTTATTCTATTCTGGAAAGGTAAAACTAGTCGGGAATAATTTATTGCCAAGCACGTTCATTGAAACTTCTTATATAAACAATGATTTAAATAAATTGACGCAAGAGGGAAAAAACACAGTTTCTGAAGCTCAATTGCCTGAAATAAATCCCGATTTTAAAAAGATATTTCTAGGAATTAAATCTGAGAAAGTAAAGATTGCCGCTATAGAAAAAACAAAGGATTCTCTTTATTACAATTCGTTTTTCAACACTACCAAAGAGGTTTTAGTGAATTCAAATTTGAGTAATATTATATTCAAAGGAAACTTTGTCTTAAGATCTGAAGATTCTATACGAGTGAAAAAAAATGTGGTGTTAGAAGATGTTATTTTAATAGCTCCAAAGATCACTTTTGAAGAAGGTTTTAAAGGAACCGTTCAGGCGTTTGCCACCAAAGGAATTGAACTTGAAGAAAAAGTTGTTTTAAATTATCCGTCAGCAATTTGTGTTTATAACGAAAGTCCTGAGGAATCAAAAATAAAAATTAAGAAAGACTGCAGAGTCAATGGCGCTGTAGTTCTATTTGGAAATGCAACTGATTTGATTGAAAAAAACACTATCGAGATCGATGAAGATGGACTCCTTTTTGGCGATTTGTATTGCAGCGGAAAATTAATGCTTAAAAGCAATGTTTACGGTTCTGTATATACCAATCGTTTTTTTCTAAAAACAGTATCGTCATCTTATGAAAACCTAATTAGTAATATTGAAATAAATACAGAAAAACGTCCAGACTATTATATTTCGATTCCTTTATTCAACACTAAAACAACAAATTATGGCGTCATTAAAAAAGTGTTGTAGAGTAAGCGCAAATTCTTTGCTGGAATCGGTTATTGCGTTAACTATTATTTCGGTTTGCCTCTATTTTGCCGTGATGATTTTTGCATCGGTTTATACACCAAAAACTGCTGCAAAATTTTATAGCACACAAAATAAAGTAAATGAACTTTTTTATTTATCGCAGATAAAAAATGATTCGATAGCCAATGACGAAAATGAAAATTTATTAATTGAAGAAGAAACAGTTAACGAGAATCTGAAAAAGGTTTCGGTACAATATAAAGACAGCACGCAATTCAAATTTGAAAAAACTTTTTATGTCCAAAAGCCCTAATACATATCATTCTTTAGCTGCTTTTTCAATTATAGAAGCAATTGTAGGCATGGCTGTTACGGCTATTATTATGGGCATTCTGTTTGTGATTTTTTCTATTGTATCTGGACGAATGCTGGATTTTAAAAATCAGAATCAATTGGTAAATGATTTAAACCGATTGACGTATAGTTTGAACAAAGATATTTTTGAAAAAGAGAAAATGACAGCTTCAGAAAATGAAATTTATTTTAATGGATATGCCGGCGAAAGAGTTTCGTATCAATTCTTTGATGATGTTGTTTTAAGAAATAGCGAAACGTTTGTAGACACTTTCCAAATCAAATTGAAAACAATGGTTTTAGATACGGTAAAAAGCAAATCACAGCAATTTGTCTATCAAAAAATTAAACTAAATATAGAAGCAAACGAAAAAGAATTGGATCTACGATTTTATAAAAGAATATATCCAAACGAATTATTACAAAAGATTAAAAACTAATGAGTTTCGATTTATCTACATATAAAGCGCCAAAAGCAGAAAAGAAAGATTTCAGAATTGAAACAGGTTCTTTTCTGCTTTCGAAAAAACTTTCTGATAAGAAAAAAGAGATTTTCTACAGAGAGCTTGGAATGCTTTTGCGATCTGGAGTTGATTTCAAAAAAGCTTTAGAAATTCTAAGCAATCAATCGGAAAATAGATTTGAAAAAGAACTCATAATTGGCATTAAAAACAAAGTAATTGAAGGAAAAAGCATCTACGAATCGATGCGAGAAACCGAACAATTTTCTGCTTACGAATATTATAGCATTCAAATTGGGGAAGAAACCAGAAAACTGGAAGAAGTTTTAGGAGAATTACAAAAGTATTTTAACCGAAAAATTCAAATGAAAAGACAGATTGTTTCGGTTATGACCTATCCGGCAATTGTAATGCTCGTGACCGTTTTGGTTCTATATTTTATGCTAAACAAAGTTGTTCCGATGTTTAGTTCTGTTTTTAAACAATTTGGAAGTGAACTGCCAAAAAGTACACAGATTATCTTAAAAATATCAAACCATTCGGGAATGATATTTTCTTTTGTAATTGGCTTTATAATCGCTGTAATACTAATCCATATGTTATTAAAAAATAAGGATAGCTACAGGTCGTTTACCACATCAATGCTTTTAAGAATTCCATATTTTGGAAATTTAATACGTAAAATATACATATCACGTTTTTGTCAAGCAATGAATTTATTGATTACTTCAAAAACAACTTTAATCAATTCTCTTTCATTAACAGCCAAAATGATCAGCTTCTATCCTATCGAAATTGCGATACATCAGATCAAAGAAGATATTACTCGTGGAGCCTCATTAAACGAAAGTTTAAAAAAACACAATGTCTTTGAAAATAAAATGGTTTCAATGGTTGAAGTTGCTGAACAGGTCAACCAATTAGAAACCATGTTTGAGAGATTAACGGAACAATATAATGAGGAAATCAGTCATCAAACCAAAATGATTGGTGTCATTTTAGAACCAATGATTATTATAGTAATTGGAGTTATTGTAGGAGTTATAATGGTTTCCATGTATGCGCCAATGTTCGATTTAAGTAAAATCATCAATAAATAATTATAAAGAATTTAAGTAATAAACCCCAATATATAATACTAACTAAAATGTTAAGACACATTAAAAAATACCACGACTACTCTAAAAAAATGTACGTTAAGGCTTATTCCTTAACCGAAATTTTAATTGTACTATGCATCATCGGCATATTGCTTTTGATGGTTTTGCCGAATCAGACTTCAGTAATCGGACAGGCAAAAGCTATTGAAGCTCAGGCAATGCTAAATCAAGTATATGGTTTAGAAAAAAGCTATTTCTACAGACATTCAAAATATTCTGGAAACTTGGAAGAGATTGGTTTCGAACAAGAAAAGACAGTAGACGAAGGTGGTCAGGCGGTTTATAAAATTGAGATCATAGACGCTACTAATGAATCGTTCTTAGCGAGAGCAACTGCTACTTCAGACTTGGATGGTGACGGAAGCTTTAATACTTGGGAAATCGACAGCAAAAAAATATTAACCGAAGTAACCAAAGAATAAATTGAAACTAGTCCCGATAATCTTGTTGTTTTGCTTGATATTAGTTTTTATTCAGGATTGGAAATTTCGTAAAATACATGTTGTTTTACCGCTTTTCATTTTTATAATTTCTTTCCTTTTAATACCTATAAAAAAATACGAGTTAGCTGCAATAGTCTTTTACAACACCGTTTTTTTCCTAATTACATTGGGATTTTTAACGCTATATATGAGTTTGAAATCTAAGCAATTTCTAAACCCATTCCTCCATTATTTCGGATTGGGAGATTTGTTATTTTATATCGCTGTAAGTCCTTTATTCCTATTAAGAAACTATATCTTATTTTTCATTTTATCACTTGTTTTTGCTATCGTACTGCAGTTTGGACTGAAAAAAATCATTAAAGAAAACACCGTTCCATTGGCAGGATTTTCTGCTTTATTTTTATTCATTGTTTTAGTGAAGGACTATTTTCTACTCTTTCAAAAACTAACCTTATTGTAATGATACAAAATATCGAAATATTCCCAGAGATTCAGCATCTTGTTTCTAATGATTTGGCTAATCAATACCGCATTATTCCTAAATCAATTAATGAAAATACAATAGACTTATTTGTTGACTATTCTCATAATAAAGAAGATGCAAAAGAAGAGTTAGAACTGTTTTTAGGAAAAAATATCGTGTTCCATTCTGCTGAATCGAATGAAATCGAGAAAGCATTATCTATTTACTATAGAAAAGAACGCGCACAAACTTCAAATAAATCTTTGAACGTTGACAAAGGTGATTTTCTTGAAAATTTATTAATTGAAGCTAAATCCTTGAAATGCAGTGATATTCATTTTGAAGTTTATGAAAACTCCTCTCGAATTCGTTTCAGAATTGACGGACAGTTAATTGAGCGCTATAAAATTGAGCAGGAAAATTATCTTGAATTGGTCAATAAAGTTAAGATCAAAGCCAAACTGAATATCACTGAAAAAAGGCTCCCTCAAGACGGGCGAATCACTAACGAGTCTTTTGATATAAGGGTTTCTATTTTGCCGACTTTATTTGGCGAAAAAATAGTAATGCGTCTTTTAGGTCAGGATGCTTCAAATATCGATTTGAGTACGCTTGGCTTGCAAAAAGAAGAACTGGAAAAATATTTAGAAGCGGTTAAAAAACCAAATGGAATTATTTTAATAAGCGGTCCAACAGGTTCGGGAAAAACAACTACACTTTATGCGACTTTAAGATTATTAAATGACAGCAGAAGAAATATAGTTACTGTTGAGGATCCTATCGAATACACACTCAAAGGCATTAATCAAGTACAGCTTAAAGAAGACATTGGCTTAACATTTGCCTCAGCCTTAAAATCATTTTTACGTCAGGATCCTGATGTGATAATGCTGGGAGAGATTCGTGATTCTGAAACTGCATTAATGGCAATTCGAGCATCCTTGACTGGGCATTTAGTTTTATCTACCATTCACACCAACTCAGCAATCGGAACTATCTCGAGATTAATTGATATGGGCGTGCCATCGTATTTAATTGCAGAAACTTTAAACTTGTCTGTAGCACAAAGACTTGTTCGAAAACTTTGTGAGAATTGCAAAAAAGAAACGATAAGCAATCCTAAAGATTTTCCGCTCAACTTTAAGTTTCCTTATGAAATTTCGTCTTATTATAAGCCTGTTGGATGCAATAAATGTTTTCATACAGGATATAAAGGAAGAACGGCCATTTATGAAATAATGAACATCGACCATGCAATTGCAGAATCTATTAAAAATAATACTATTACAAAATTATATAGTGATAATACCAATTATAAATCGCTGCCTGAAAAAGCATTTGAGATTTTAGCATCAGGAGAAACATCATTAGAAGAAATATATTCAATTTTAATAAACATATAAATAAATGCTTAAACAAATAGTTTTCGCAGTAGCTGCGTTATTTTTTTCAAATTTAATTTTCGCCCAGCAAGATTTAACGGAACTGCGCCGAAAGTTTGACGAGTTTTCAATACAAAAAAAAGGACTAAACGAAACCATTAAAATTGATGTTTCTGGACTTACGCTTCATGATTTTATTGCGTCAATAGCCGAAGAACATCAATTAAATGTAGATGTAGATACAGAGTTGAACCAACCAGTTGCAAACAATTTTTTTGATGTAACTGTAAAAGATGTTTTCATCCATCTTGCTCAAAAATATGACATCGAAGTCTCTTTTATGAGTAATATTATTGTTTTCAAAAAAAGAAAAATCGTCGCAGTTGTAGAAAAGAAACAGCCTAAAATTATCGATGTAACTTATAATCCGCAAAATGATTTTTTGTCGGTAAAGCTTGAAAATGATACTTTATCTGCTGTTGCAAAAGCGATTATCGATAAATCTGGAAAAAATTTAATTTTAGCGCAAGATGTAAAAACAATGAAAGTCTCATCCTATGTGTTAAACCGTCCTTTTGATCAGGTCATCGAAATGATGGCAAAATCAAATGATTTAAGCGCTACAAAAGATGATAATGGCATTTACTTCCTGCAAAAAGGCACAGCACAAAATTCAAATACTTTTGCAACAACTGCAAAACCAAAGCAGCCCAAAGCTAGTGTTGGAATTCCGGGATATTATGAAGTTAATATAAATAAAAACGGTTTTTTACAAGTTAGCGCTTACATTGCTGATGCTTCAGATTTGTTAACAGAAGCAGCTGAAAAACTTCATATAAATTACTTTTTGTACAACAAACCTGAAAACGAAAAAACAACGCTTTCTGCTGACAATATAACCTTTGACGATCTTTTGGCTCATATTTTTAAAGGAAAAAAGTATACGTATAAAAAACAAGATAATTTTTATTTGATTGGTGAAGAGGCTACTGAAGGATTAAGAATAACAGAAATGATTCAGCTAGAAAATAGATCAATAGAATCTGTTATTTCTACCCTGCCAAAGGTTTTCGCAGAAAAACTAGAAATAAAAGAATTCATAGAATTAAACGGTTTAATCGTTTCTGGTTCTAGAACTATACTTGAAGAATTAAAGATTTATATCAAGCAAATTGATAAAGTTGTCCCGATGGTTCAGATTGAAGTTATTATTGTCCAATACAATAAAGCATACGACATTCAAACAGGAATGAAAGCGGGTCTTGACAAAATAAATAAAGTTCAAACCGGCGGCGTATTATTTCCGAATTCAGATGTTAGTTTAAATGGTTCATCTGTAAACAGTCTGATTGATGCTTTTAACGGTTTCGGACTCTTTAAATTGGGGAAAGTCACAGAGTCATTTTATTTAAATTTAAAACTGCTTGAAAATAATTCTGCATTAAAAATTGAGTCAACGCCTAAAATAGCTACCATTAGCGGGCACGAAGCAAAATTATCTATTGGTGAAACGAGTTATTATTTTGAGCAAAATAATAGATTGATCAATAATAATATCGGAAATGATATTTTGAATTCTGGAACTTGGAAATCCACAGATGCTAATCTTAGTGTTTCTATAAAACCATACGTTTCTACAGATGAGAACGTTACGTTGACAATTGCCGTAGAAAAAAGTTCGTTCTTAGCTAGAGTTGGTGAAGATGCGCCTCCAGGAAAAGCAACTCAAAAATTTGAATCGTTAGTAAGAGTTAAAAACAGTGAAATGATTTTATTGGGAGGGCTTGATGAGTTGAAAAAAGAAAATTCTGGAACTGGAACTCCGGTTATATCTAGAATTCCAATTATTAAATGGTTCTTTAGCAGTAGAAAGAAAGGGAAAAGTGACTCAAAACTTCACATTTTTATTAAACCAACCGTTATTTACTAATGATCGCCACCTTATCCAAATTCATTAAAATAAACGACTTAAATGTTGTTGGCGTAATCAAAAAAGAGGATTACGAAATTTATAATTTGCTTACTGTAAAAAAGAAAGCAAATAAAATTTCTATTGTCTCTAAACAGACATTTGAAACATTTGAAAGTCTAAGCAAAAGTACTGATAAAAAGCTGCCTCTATTAATTGTTATAGAAGGAAAAGGAGTTTTAAATAAAGCAATAAACTTTGAAAATGAAGCCGATTTAAGCTGGCAGAAAAACATTGATTTTAATACGATATATTACACCGACATCAAAGGTCCGAAATCTAATTTTATCAGTTTTTGCAGGAAAAACATTGTTGAAGAAATTGTTTACAGATTTCAAAAAGATGGTTTTCAGGTTGTGGATGTTTACATTGGTTCGTTTTTAACCGCATTATTGCAGAATGCCATAAAAAAAGACTTCTTGTTTTCTTATGATTTAAAATTAGAATTTGAAAATGAGATGCTAGTTGGATTTTCCAAACAAAATGAAAATACCAATATTATTAACTATCAAATTGGCGAAGATACTATTCCAAATTCTTTTTTACCATTATATGGATCAGTAATTCATTTCTTTGTTAAGCCAAAAGAAGTTTCAAAAACAGTAAACAGTACTCTGAACAGTGAGGAATTAATTTATAAAAAAGCATTTAATTTTCTGGGAATTACAATGCTTGCTGGGTTTCTAGTTTCTCTATTAATTAGTTATTTCTTGATACAATATTATGGTACAAAAAATTCTGAATTAAATCTTCAGACCGTATATTCTAATCAATCTTATCAGTTAATACTTGATTTAGAAGCAAAAAAAGAAAAAAAACTTAATCTCTTAAAAGAATCCGGAGTATTGTCTTCTAAGTTTTTTTCTTTTTATAGTTATGAAATCATTCGGACTGTACCAACTGCCATTTCTTTAACTGAATTAAATATCTCACCGCTAAAACAAGAATACAAAGAGAACAAAAAAGCTTTGTTTGATAATGGAAGTATAATTATTAAAGGAGAAACATTTCAGGAGTCGTCATTTAATTCCTGGCTCGAAAATCTAAAAAAAATGGACTGGCTCAAGAATTTTGAAATTGTCAGTTTAAAAAAAGACAAAAAAAACAAATCAGTATTTGAAATAAAAATCATTCTAAAAAATGTTTGAAAATTACTCTTATAAACAAAAATTTTATGCTTTGATTATCATCTTTTTTATGCTTTCAATTACTGCATATAAACGGTCATTTCATACCCTTTTTGAAGTTGTTTCAGAATATCGAACACTTTCAAAAAAAGCAGAAGATATCAATAAAAAAGCTAAAAATACCGGAACACTCAAAAATGATGTTGAATATTTAGATAAAATAATTGGTAAAGAAGGTGTTACAAAAGAAGTGGTTCAGCAAGGAATAATCAGTTTTGCTACTATAAATTCAAAAAATATTTCAATAAATGACTTGAAACCAATACATGATTTTCCAGAAGAAGATTATCACATTATAACCAATCAATTGGATGTTACAGGAAACGCAAATAATTTATTAGATCTGGCTTATAATTTTGAAAAGAAGTTCAATTATTCTCGAATGGTCAGCCAGAAATTTTACTCCACAAAAAAAAACAATAAATCGGAAGTTTTACATTTAAATATGATTTTTCAAAACTATGAAAACACTAAATAAAATTATTTTAATCAGTCTTTCTATTCTTACCTTTTCATGCGAAGATATCCTTGAAGAAGATATTACTAATGACATCGTTCAAATTATTTCCCCAACTAAAGATACAGCTATTGAAAGTAATGTTGTAAATTTTAAATGGAACAGTTTAAAAGGAGCTGATAAGTACCGTATTCAGGTTTACGAATCTAATCAGATTTTAGTATTAGATTCATTAACTACAAAAACGAGTTTGGCTTTACCGTTGGAAGCTGGGAGTTACATTTGGCGAGTGCGTGGAGAAAATTATGCTTATCAATCTACTTATTCTTTTCCATCGAATTTTTCCAGCACCATTCCAGATGATTTAACGAACCAACAGGTTATATTGGATGCTCCTGACAATGATAAATATTTTAATATTATCAATATAACTTTAAACTGGCAAAAGCTTAATAAAGCTACCAGTTATAGCGCTAAAGTTGTAAATACAGCAACCGGAAAAGAAGAATTTTCTAAAACTGATTTGACTGATAATTCTACAACATTAGATTTAGCAACACTTGCAGACGGAACTTATGAGTGGAGAATAAAAGCTAAAAATGCTGACAGCGAAACAAAACAATATGGGGCGAGAAAATTTAATATTGACACTACGGTCCCCAATCAGCCAAAAAATGTACTACCCTCTGATAATTCGACTCAAAGTGTAAATACAGCTATAAATTTTTCTTGGACAATAGCTACAGATACAGGAACAACAAAATCACCAATTTCTTACGTGATAGAATTTGCTAGTGATGCCGATTTTACTTCTATTGTTCAACCTTTAAATAGTAATACAACAACTCTACAATATACATTTTCAAATACTGGAATTTATTATTGGAGAGTAAGAGCTGTCGATCTTGCTGGAAATATTGGAACAAATAGCACAGGATTTAAAATCACAATAAATTAATGATGGCCAAAAAGAAAATTAATATACTTCTGATTATAGTAGTACTATCTCTATGGGGAACTATAGGTTATAAAACTATTAATCGTTATTTTGGAAATAATGATGAAATTACAAAATCAGAAGTATTAAATCATTATGTATCATTGAACAAAATTAACAAAGATACTTTCGAATTAAAGAAACTCAATCGTGATCCTTTTTTAAACCGTCAATTTAATGAGGTGAGCGTAATACTGACTTCTGTTTCTTATCACTCTAAGGTAAAAAAAATCGTCGCAGTACCTCAGCCAAAAATAAATTACAATATTAGCTGGCCACAATTGCAATATTTCGGCTACATTAAATCAAATACTCAAGAATTAGTTTTATTAAAAATCGATTCTAAACTACACAAATTAAAATTGAATGACGAAGTGAATGGTTTGATTATCAGGAAAAAATATAAAGATTCTATTGAAGTATTTTTTAATTCACAGAGTAAAGTAATACATATAAAATGATTATTTTTCTGACACAGTTAAGGTATTTTTTAAATATTTCAAGATTAAAAGGCATAATTTTTTTGTTACAAAAATTTAAGACGGATTAAAATATTAATTCTGTGTTAGAAAATTGAATTATTTCATAATAATACTTGTAAAAAATTATAAAATAAAATTTACATTTAGTATAGAAATTAGTTGTTTTTTAAACGAATTATAACATTCATTCAAAATACTAAGCCCATCATAAACAAAAAAACTTTTCATTAGAGTTCTATGCCAAAATCGTGGCACTTCAGTTTTTAGAAATTAAAATTGCATCAAATATGAGGATTTCCAGCCTTAAGGTTCGAATTCTGCTCTCCCCACGGAAGTCCTAATCTTTGATTAGGACTTTTTTATACACTAAATTTAATGGCATCAAAAAAACTGCAAATCCAATTGATTTGCAGTTTTTTTTTACTACACTTTTTAAATTTTTAAATCTACATAAAACTCAATTGCAGAATCACGGAGTTTATGCCTACATTATGTAAAAATAAATCTACAAAACCAGATAAGATTAAGCCACTTCGCCATTTGTGTGAGACATTAATTTTGCTACAATAATTTAAAAATGAATTGTTTAAATCAATAATTAATAATCGACTTATGAAAAGATTAACTTTAGCTGTGTTAGCACTCCTAACATTTGCTTTTACGAATGCACAAGAACAAACAAAAAAGGGAAAGTGGCTGTTTGAAGCCAATACTATTTTTGGGCCTGGATCTGAATTTAACAGTGATAATGGTTATTTAGGTTCCTTATCGTATAAACCCGAAAATCGTTGGGTAGATTTACGTGTAGAAGGAGGATACTTTGTAATTGATAATTTAGCTTTGAAGGCAGGTTTAAGCTCTGGAAATACATTTGATTCAGCCCTATACAATGTAGCAACAAAGTACTACATATCTGGTAAGTTTCCTGTTGAACTTTCATATAATGGATCAACCTCTAAGTATCAAGATTATTCTTGTTTAGGCATACAGGGGGGATATGCTTGGTTTGTAAGCAAAAAAATTTCTATTGAGCCGAGTGTAAGATACAATGTATCACTAAATAATTATGCTCAAAATTTTGCCGAGCTTAACATTGGTTTTGCGTTACATCTTTAACAATTTAATAAAACTGCCCGAAAATTATTGGGCAGTTTTTTTTTATGCAATATATTATAAACACTTCCTACACTGTGCATTTTTAATTTTTAATTTTTAATTTTTAATTTTTTTAATTTTCTTCCTGTTCTTTTTATATTCCTTCATTCTTTCATCCGCACCGTCGTCAACGCCTTTACCTTCAGTTACGGGCTTATACAGGTTGCCTTTCGTATCATGAGTTTCAGGTCCGGTTTCAATCATGTATTTCTGAGCCATATTGCCTCCGAGTCTTTCGGAAAATCTTGGAAATACATTTGCACTAAAAGATGAAACCTCAGCTTTCCACCCTACTGGTACTACTTTTTTTGGACGTAAGGACTTCCTTAAAACAGCATTTACGATTTTTTCAGGCTCATCCATCATTGCCATTTTCGGTTCTACGCCTGTATAGTTCGCTGCGTGACGCCAGATGGGTGTATCAACTGCCCAAGGCTCGATAGTAACCACTTTAATTTTGTTATAGCCGTTAAGACGTAGTTCCTGAGAAAGGGCCAAATCTAAACTTCTTATACCAGCTTTAGTCGCAGAATAACCGCTCTGGTAAGCCAGCGGAATTTCTCCCATAACGGATGCTACATTAATAAGCACACCTTCTTTTTGTTTTATAAACTGCTCCACCGCTGTTCTGCTGGCATAGAAAAATCCTTTTAAATTGACATCTATTACACGCATTTGGTCTTCGATTGGAACTTCCCAAAACCTTCCTACTGCTGTAACTCCAGCCATATTAATCCATACATCTATCTTCGAATATTCTTTTAAGGCTACTTCTTTTACCTTTTCTATATCTTCTTGTTTACTAATGTCCATTGTAACTACTGCAGCATTGCCTCCATACTTGCGTATTGTGTCAGCGACTTCTTCTAAAAGCTCAGTTCGTCGTGCTGCTAGAACTACATTCGCTTTATATTTTCCGAGCTGTTGTGCTATACCGCGTCCCATTCCGCTTGAAGCACCAATAATAACATAGGTTTTACTAGCAATTTTCTTTTGCCCTGAAGAACCTACTTTCCATGTAATACAGCTCTCCATTACAATAGAAAAGAAAAATAAAATGGAAAGTGGTCTTAATATTTTAAAAATGGATCTATTTTTCATAATTGTCTGTACAAATTAAAAATAACCTATTCATCCTGAATATACAATTCATCAATCTCTTATTACTTATAGGATTCGACTCCCAATTTGTAAAATTCCAACTTATAAGCAATTCAAAAACAAACAATTACACCTTATTCACTCGTATTATATAAAAAGTCAGCATAATAATATAAAACTCTGAAAATCAAGCTGATTAATTTTAGCAATGATTACAAGGAAAACAAACAAGTCAAAAATTAATATTATGGACAATAAAAAAAACATTTCCCGACGTTCTGCTATTACAGGAATGGGTGCTATCTGTCTTACCACAGCTTTTACTCCGATGTTTGGTGCTGATTTAAAAATTGATGCACAAGATACTTCTACACTTCCAGAAGATCCTAAAACCAAATATCCGCGTCCTCCTTTTAAGGAGCAGAAACAGCCTTGGCCTGGATTAGTAAGTAAAATGGATCCGCGTCCTGATCATGGCGAAAAAAGCTATAAGGGCTCAGGAAGATTGAAAGGTCGTAAAGCACTAATTACAGGAGGCGACTCTGGTATGGGAAGAGCCGCTGCGATTGCTTACGCAAGAGAAGGTGCAGATGTAGCGATAAATTATTACCCAACTGAAGAAGAAGATGCAAAGGAAGTCATTCAGCTTATTAAAGCGGAAGGAAGAAAAGCCGTTGCTATTCCTGGTGATTTAAGAGATGAAAGCTTCTGTAAATCTCTAGTAGATCAGGCTGTAAAAGCACTCGGAGGTTTAGATATCGTAATTAATAATGCTGCAAGACAGCAGACACACGAATCTATTCTGGATATATCGACAGAAGATTTTGACGCTACAATGAAAACCAATATTTATGCTCCTTTCTGGATTATAAAAGCTGCCCTTCCGCATCTTAAACCTGGTTCTTCTATAATAGGCACAAGTTCTGTTCAAGCTTACGCTCCTACCGAAGATTTGTATGATTATGCTCAGACAAAGGCGGCAACTACAAATTATATCAAATCTTTAGCCAAGCAGCTTGCTCCTAAAGGAATACGAGTTAATGGCGTGGCTCCAGGACCTGTTTGGACTCCTCTTCAGGTGAGCGGAGGTGCTACGATGGAAAAACTGAAACAATTTGGCGGACAAACACCAATGGGACGTCCAGGGCAGCCCGCAGAACTTGCTTCAATTTATGTGCAGCTTGCCGCAGAAGATGCTAGTTATGCGACAGGACAAATTTACGGTTCTAGCGGTGGAGAAGGAAATCCTTAAAAAATAAAGTTTAAATTAAAATCTATAAATATGCCTTGGTATAACGGAGATTATCCTCCATCTTATAAAAATCAGCCCACGGAAATTAGAGAAAAAGCAGTTGAAATTGCCAATGCTTTGCTTCTCGATGGTGCTGAAGAAGGAGTTGCAATTGCTACTGGACTAAAGCAAGCACGCGAACTTTTAAAAAATCATCACGAGAAAAATAATAAACATTAAAATTTTAGCGCCTTTGTATAAGAGGCGCTTTTAATTACTTTTTGTAAAAAAGGAATGAAAAAGCTATAAAAGAGAAAACAAATGTTATAAATTTTCTTTTGTTCTTTTTTTGAACTTTGATAAAAAACAAAAAAGATAATGAAGAAATTTTTTAAAAATAATGGCTTGTGTATCTGCTTTTTAACTCTTTTTATAGTTTCATTAATTGGACAAGTTATTTTAGGTTTTAAAGAACACAATAAAGAACTAATTGATGAGGGAGCAAATGCAATTCCTTTTATATCTTACCTCACTTCGGGTCACTTTTTTCAATCTACTTTTGAGAATTGGGAAAGCGAATTTTTACAAATGGCGTTATTTGTTGTCGCGACTATTTTTCTAAAACAAAAAGGTTCATCTGAATCCAAAAAAATTGACGAGCCTGAAGAAGTGGATCGCGAACCTGATCCATCCAAAAAAGATGCTCCGTGGCCAGTAAAAAAAGGAGGAATCATCCTGAAAATATACAAACATTCGCTCACCATTGTGCTGATGCTTTTGTTTATAATTTCCTTTATTATTCATTTTTTTGGAAGTCTTAAAGATGAAAATGAACAACTTTTAAGAAAAGGAGAACCGCTTGAAACCGTTTCTTCTTACATAGGAAATTCTAGATTCTGGTTCGAGTCTTTTCAGAATTGGCAAAGTGAATTTCTCTCTGTTTTTGCTATTATTATGCTTTCTATTTATCTCCGCCAGATTGGGTCTTCTCAATCGAAACCAGTAGATGCGCCTCACATGGAAACAGGCGGTTGATTAAAATTGTAACCTAAAAATTATTCAAATAAGCAACTAATTAAAATTATAAAGGTGAAGTTTTCTATTAAAAACTTCACCTTTATTTTTTATTTCCATGGATCTAAAACTACTTTAACGCAGTTGTCTTCTCTCTTTTTGAAAATTTCATAAGCATGTGAAATTTCAGAAAGTGGTAATCGGTGCGTAATAATGTCATCCAGTTTTACTTTTCCCTGAACCACATATTCTAAAAGTTGATCAATGTATTTGTGCGCAGGTGCCTGTCCTCCTTTCAAAACAATTCCCTTATCAAAAAATTGCCCTAACGGAAAATTATCGTAATTAACAGGATAAACACCCAAAACCGAAACGATACCATTTCTTCTAACAGCGCTCATACAAGCTTCTAATACTTTAATAGAACCTTTTTCAAAATTCACCGTCGCTTTAATTCGATCGACTACATTACGGTCTGGTTCAAAACCTACGGCATCAATACAAAGATCTGCACCTCGCCCATTGGTCATGGCTCTAATTTGTTCGATTACTTCTTTTGGTCCGTCTTCCCAAAGCAAAGTTACAGAATCAGTTGTTGCTTTTGCTTTATCAAGTCTGTATTGCAAGGTGTCCACAATAATTACTAATCCTGCTCCACGCAACCAAGCGCTTTTCGCGGCCATTATTCCGACTGGACCTGCTCCGAAAATAGCAACGGTTTCTCCCCCTTTTACTTCTCCCCAATCTACTCCTGTGTAACCTGTTGGGAATATATCGGTAAGAAAAAGCACTTGTTCATCTGAAAGATCTTCAGGAACTATTCTCGGACCGTAATTCGCATAAGGAACTCGCACATATTGTGACTGTCCTCCATCATAACCTCCGTACAAATCAGTGTAGCCAAAAAGTGCTCCTCCCTTTTCTGTCATAATACCGCCTTCTGGCCCGTAATTTTCTGGATTACTATGTTCACAATTTCCAGGAGAATCATGTTGACAGAAAAAGCAATTTCCGCATGCAATAGGAAACGGAACGACAACACGGTCTCCACGTTTTAAATTTGTTACTGTTGAACCTACTTCTTCAACAATTCCCATAAATTCATGACCTAAAACCATAGGTCTAGGCTGAGGTAAACCGCCTGAATAAATATGAAGGTCTGATCCGCATATTGCTGTCGAAGTTACTTTTAAAATAATATCATCTTTCTCTTTTAGAATTGGATCATCGACTGTATCATATTTAATAGAGCCCGGTCCGTGTATAACTGCTGCTTTCATAATAGTTTATTTAAAATTATTTCAGCTAATTAACTATTAATAAACGACTTAATCTTATACTATTTTTTAAGATTCTTACATAAAACACGATAGTTCTTCATTTAAAAAGTGAAAATTTAAGTAACCCAAATGTTGTTAAATGAATTTAATTACAGGATTATTTGAAAAGAGTAAATAAAAAAATAAGGTGTATTTAGGCGAAATTACAAGTCGTACTTAAAAATTATAGTATCTTTAATGTAAGAATTACATGTTTGTTACTAGCCCAATGACTTTAAAAAATACCATTCAGACTGAAAATATTTCTCCAAGTTTCCCCATAACAGCAATTGCTGGCACTGCAGGAGAATTAGATGCTTTACTTACCATAATTTCGCAAATACCACAAGATTCTGGTATTGCTTATGTGGTGTTACAGCCTTTATCGTCCAATATTTCTAATGATTTTATTGCCGAATTATCGAAGTTAGCCAAGATTCCTGTTGTTGAAATTGTAAGTGCAATTGATTTTCAGCCGGATCATATTTATATTGTTCCAGAGAATAATTATTTAATGGCAGAAGACGGCGTTTTAAAAATGCATGTTATAAAACGCATCGACAAAATCACTCAAAATATTGATATTACTTTTGATGCTATTGCTCAAGTTTACAAAAGTTTTGCTGTTGGCGTTCTGCTTTCGGGAATTGCATTTGATGGAACATTCGGATTAAAAAAAATTAAAGAACACGGCGGCGTAACGATTGTACAAGATCCGGAAACGGCGCAGTTTAAAACAATGTCTCAAAATGCCATTGAAGCAGATGTTGTTGATTTTGTCCTCGCTCCAGAAAATGTAGCATCTCAGTTAACAACTATCCGAAAAAGTTATCTCAACAATTACGCCTACAATGACGAAGAACATATTCCCCAAAAAGAAGAAGATGCTCTCAACCAGATTTTAAATCTTATACTGCAAAAAACTGAAAATGATTTCTTTCATTACAAAAAACCTGCAATAAGAAGGCGTATAACACGAAGAATGGTTATCTTAAAAAAGGAAACCATGAGCGATTATTATACTATTCTTCGCAGTAATAAAAACGAACAAGAACTGCTTTTTAATGATTTGCTGATTCCTGTAACTTACTTTTTTAGAGACGAAGATTCTTTTGAAGTGCTTTCAGAAAGAATTTTACCGCAGCTGATTCAAAATTGCACCAATAACACCTTACGTTTGTGGTCGGCAGCATGTTCTACAGGCGAAGAAGCCTATTCTCTCGCCATTGTTATCTCCGAATATTTGTCTTCGCATAATATTAAAGATTTAAAAGTGCAGATTTTTGCATCAGATATTTCAGAAAAATCCATTACAAAAGCCAGATCAGCTATTTATACGGCTCAAGATGTACAGCATGTTTCTGAAACTAGATTAGAAAAATATTTCACCAAACGTGACGGTCATTATCACTTAAATAAAATAATTCGCGATATGTGTATTTTTGCGACACATAATTTTATTAAAGACCCTCCGTTTGCTAAAATCGATTTAGTTTCATGCAGAAATGTGCTCATTTATCTTAATTCTTTTCTGCAAGAAAAAGTGCTTAGTTCATTTCATTATTCACTGAAAGAAAAAGGTTTTTTATTTCTTGGGAAATCAGAATCAGCGACTAGTGTACAGCATTTATTTGATGTTGTTGCCAAACAAGATAAAATTTATGCTAAAAAGTTTACACCTGCGCGCTATGTTCCGCAGGCTTTTAAACCTGTATATAATAATTTATCTCAAGTAAAAACATACGACAGCGCCAACCAAGAAAGTGATTTCAGAAAAGTTGCTGATGATATTTTATTTTCAAGATATACACCTGCTAGTGTGGTTATTAACGAACATCAGGAAATTGTTCATTTTCATGGAGATACTTCTCCGTTTTTATTGCCAGCGCCGGGAAGACCGAATTTCAATATTCTAAAAATGGCTCGCGAAGGAATTAGTTTTGAACTTCGTAACGCTATTTCGGAAATCAAAAAGGATCGCGAAAATATCATTCGGGAAAATCTTCCTGTAAAAGATCAAAATTATCAGGCTTCTTTTGAAATTTTGACACTTGCAAATGACGAAGATCATCTTATGATTCTTTTTCATAAAAATCCGCTTCCTGAAACAGATTTAAATTCAAAAAACAATAAAAAAAGTGCCGATCAGCTTCGAATTGCTGAACTCGAAAAAGAACTGTCACACTTACGTGACGATATAAAACGAGTTACAGAAGAACAGCAGATTGCTTTTGAAGAACTTCAAACCACCAACGAAGAGTTGCTGAGCAGTACAGAAGAACTTCAAGCGATGAATGAGGAATTGCAGACGTCTACAGAAGAACTTCAATCGAATAATCAGGAATTGATGTGTACCAATGATGAACTTTTAGACCGCCAGGAACAATTACTTTCGATGCGTAATTATGCAGAATCTATTGTTCAGACCATTAGAGAGCCTTTAATTATTATTGATAAGGATTACAATGTAAAAAGTGCCAATCCGTCCTTTTATAAATATTTCAATACTACTGAAAAAGAGACAGAAGGATTATCATTTTTTGAAATTGGAAACAGCCAATGGGATATTCCTGACTTTAAAGAATTACTCTTTAAAATGATATTTCAAAAACAAAATATTGAAGATTATAAACTGCAGATAATCTGTAATGGTAATAAAAAAACACTGGTTGCTAACGCTCGTTTAATTCAAAACACAAAACCAGAAGGAATGATTCTGCTGGCATTTGAAGATATTACTGATATTTTAGCTTCGAATGAATTATTGAATAAAAGAAATTCTGAACTGCAAATTTATAACGAGCAGTTAGAAAATTTCACCTCTGCTGCGAGTCATGACCTTCAGGAACCTCTTAACAAAATTCACATGCTTTGTCATCGAGTTTTTGAGAAAGAAAAAACATTATCTGAAGACGGAAAACGTAATTTGCAGCGCGCCATGCATTCTTCCAAAAATATGAGTCAGTTAATTGCTGATCTTATTAATTATTCGAAGTTAAATTTTGCCGAGAAAAAATTCAAAAAAACCGATTTAAATCTGCTGCTTAAAAAAACACTGCATGATATAAAAGATTCTATTGACGAAAAGAAAGCAGTCATTAAAACCAATATTACAGAGGATTCTCTTAATGCAGTCGCTTTTCAAATTCAGCAATTGTTTACCAATCTAATTTTAAATTCGATTAAATATTCTAAGGAAAATAATACTCCAGAAATTACAATAGAAACCTCGAAGGCGACTACTGATGAAATAGTAAATTTTGGAGGAAATACAGAAACAGAATATATCAAAATTGATGTTATTGATAATGGAATTGGTTTTAGCGAAGATTTTGAAAAGCGTATTTTTGAGCCTTTTTACAGACTTCACAGCAAGGATGATTATGCTGGCAGCGGACTCGGCTTAACTCTAGTTAAAAAAATTGTATCTAACCATAATGGTTTTATTAAAGCATCAAGTAAAGCTGGCTTTGGTACTACGATAAGTACATATTTACCTTTAAATTAGTAGCACATTCAAGATGGTTTGTGGAAATTATGAAAGTCTTTGCGATAATTGTACAAGACAAAATCCATAAACTCGGTCTAATTTTAACATAAAGAAATCTACTTTCTTTTGTGATGTTTTGATTTGCAATTCTACTTTAGTTAAATACTAATCAGATTTAACGTATTGCTCAATCTGTCATTTCAAATTTTGAAGTTTTGGAAGTCTTCTTTACACCAAAAACACTAAAATCTAAGATCGCCACAAACCTCATCAAAAATGAACACTAATGAAGTTATAAAAATACCCCGTCATCCGCATTTTCAAGTTACAGCAATAGGAAGTTCTGCGGCTGAAATTGATATTTTGAAAAAGATAGTCTCTGATTTCGCATTAGATTCGGGCAGAGCATATCTTATTTTTGAAAATCTATCATCTCCCCAAACTCCTAATCTTGCTGATGAACTAGCATCAATAACAACAATTCCAGTTATTGAAATTGTGCATCATATTGATATTCTGCCCGATCACATTTACGTTATTCCTGAGAATAATTTTCTAGTTCAAGAAAATGGAATATTATCGCTGAAACCTAAAACACGAAGCAGTAAGTTAAACAATAGTTTTGACTTATTTTTTGAGGCAGTTGGGCAGGCGTATAAAAGTTATGTTGTTGGAGTAATTCTTACTTGGACACCTCTTGACGGTTCTGCTGGTCTTAAAAGACTTAAAGAAGCGGGAGGTTTTACAATTGCGACTCTTTCTAAAAGAGGCGTTCTCCAAAATGATGTATCTTCTGAGTATATCGATTATTTTGCTGCTCCGCATGAAATTGCAGATAAACTTTCGCAAATTCATCAAAGCAGTTTAGTCACGCACTCGTATGAAGAAAAGGAAGAATCGACGGCCAGCGAGCAAGAACTTCTGCATCAAATAACAGAAATATTGCTATCAAAAACCGGTACAGACTTTCAGCAATATAAGCAAACAACACTGCTTAGACGTCTTACAAAAAGAATGGTAGAAACCAGACAGGAAACAGTAGAAAAATATGTTTTCTTTCTTCGTAACAATACCAAAGAACAAGAGTTATTGTTTAATGATTTTTTAATATCAGTTACTTACTTCTTCAGAGATCCTGATGTTTTTAATACTTTAAGCAAAACGATAATTCCCCTTCTTATTGAAAATGCGGCCAATAATACGTTAAGAATCTGGTCTGCTGGATGTTCTACAGGTGAAGAGGCCTATTCTCTTGCGATTTGTATTCACGAATATCTGGAAGAAATTAATAGAAATGATATTAAAGTGCAGATTATTGCTTCAGATTTATCTGAAAAATGCATTTCAAAAGCACGTTTGGCAATTTATACGGCACAAGACGTCAAAAGTATTGACGAGAAAAGGCTTGAAAAATATTTTACCAAAAGAGACAATGGTTTTCATATCAATAAAATTATTCGTGATATGTGTGTTTTTGCTGTTCACGATTTAACCAAAGACGCGCCTTTTGCTAAAATAGATTTTGTATGCTGCCGCAATGTATTAATCTATTTTGATACCGATTTACAAAATCAAGTGCTGGCTTTATTTCATTATGCGCTTCGCGAAAATGGCTATCTATTTATCGGGAAATCAGAATGGACCTATCATGTACCTCATTTATTTACAGCCGTAGATAAATTAGATAAGATTTATAGCCGTAAACCAATTACAACTTTTCAGTCTCAAAAAACGTCTCACCATGATGATCACCATAATTTTATAATAAGAGAGCATACTAGGGCTGAAAACGACTACAGAAAAATCGCTTCAGATATGTTGCTTGAGCATTTTTTGCCCGCAGCTGTACTGATCAATGAAGCTATGGAAATTGTGCATTTTCATGGAGATACTAGTCCGTTTTTGCAACCGGCATCTGGAAAACCGAGTTTTAATATTCTAAATATGGTTCGCGATGAAATAAGTGCTGAGCTTAAAAATTATATTTTAAAAACCCGAGATGAAAAAAAGAACTTTTCAGGTGAGTTTGCTACCGTTAAAAAACAGCCTTTTTTAACTTCTTTTGAAATTATTTATCTTCCAAATCATCCGGAACTGCTGCTTATTATTTTTTGTAAAAAAACTATAACTTCAAAAGATACAGGCAATCATCATTCAGAAGATATGGAAAAGGAATTGGTGCAGCTTAGAGAAGATTTTAAAAGAGTTACGGAAGATCAGCTGATTTATTTTGAAGAATTGCAGACTACAAATGAAGAATTGATCAGTGCCAACGAAGAATTACAAACGATCAATCAGCAGCTTGAAAATTCTACGCGAGAACTTCGATCTAACAATCAGGAACTTTCTGTTGTAAACGACGAACTCAGAGAACATCGACACGAATTGATGTCATTGCGTAACTTTTACGAGTCCATTATTAATATAATTAAGCAGCCTTTCCTTATTGTTGATCAAAGTTTTATCATCAAAAGTGCAAATCCTGCTTTTTACAGCTTTTTTAAAACTACTGCAGAACAAACTGAAGGTTATTCTATTGTTGACATTGGAAATTCGCACTGGAATATTCCTTTATTTATAGAATCGATTTTAAAAAAAGCAAACCGAAACGAGATCGTTGAAAACTTTAAAATACAATTTGATTTTGACGAAATAGGCAAAAAAACAATGCTTCTTACGACTGCGCTTCTGCCTAATTCGAGTCCAAACCAATTGATTTTAATAGTATTAGAAGATATTACAGATTTAGAAGAAAGTAATGAATCGATAAAAAATAAAAATCAGGAACTCCTAAATTTCACTAAACAGCTGGAAGCTTTTACGGAAGCAGCAAGTCAGAATTTATTAGAACCAGGACGTAAAATTTATATGTTCGGAAAAAAAGTATTAGATACAGAATCACTCACAGAACTTGGCAAACACAACCTTACTAGATTGCTTAATTCTGCTGTTAATCTAAACCTTATGATAGAAGATTTAATAGATTATTCGAGAATTAATTTCACTAAAAAAACATTTAAAAATACGGATCTAAATGTACTTATCAAGAGAACTGTCAATGAGCTGAAAGCTATAATCGGCAAACATCATGCAGAAATTCATTTTGATTCGCTGCCAACGCTTTCCGTTATACCGGCCCAGATTCAAAAATTGTTTACTCATTTGATTACAAATTCGATAAAATACACTCAGAAAGAGATTGTTCCGCAGATTGATATAAGTACTAAAGAAACTTCATTAGACGAACTGCAGTCACTTGGAGCCGATCCTTCTGTAAGTTATATTAAAGTAACGGTGAAAGACAATGGCGTTGGGTTTAACAAAGATTATGAAACTTTAATTTTTGATCCATTTTATAAACTGCACAGCAACGAACAGCATTATGGCAGCGGACTTGGTTTGACTTTGGTTCAAAAAATTGTAGCAAACCATAGAGGATTTATACGAGTGTCTAGCGAGCCTTTTAAAGGAACTACAGTTTGTATTTATCTTCCGCAGTTTAAAATCCTATAAATCCTATTTTAAAAAGTATAATATAGATTAAATGTAATTTTTGAAATTTGTATAAATAAAATCATTACTCATCATGGAAACGAAATTTAAAAAAGGACAAAATGTGAAGCAGGAGTTTGGCGGACCAGTTATGAAAGTAATTGGTTTTGAGCCCGAACTAATAGAGAATATTATCACTCAATGGGAAGACGAAGAAGGAACGATTATTACAGGAAAATTTATGGATTCTGTTTTAGTTCCTGAAAACTGATTCTTAAAAAATAGCAAAAGAGCGGAAAACTACCGCTCTTTTTAGTATCGTAAACTTCCGACTTGAAATTATAGAATTCTTGTGGTTTTAATTGTAAGAATAAACTTTTGATGAGAGGTAAATTTGCATGTTCTTTAATTTAGGAACAATTCAATCAAACTTACTAACTCATTATATTACACATTATGATCAACAATTTAACAGAGGCGAGAATTAATACTCATGTAGAAACGGCCTTACCAGGCGACCAGGCACAGCATTATGATATGATTGTTTTTAGTCATATCGAATGGCAATGCATTTATAAACGTCCGCAGCATATTGTAAAAAGGATGTCTGAAACAATGAAAGTTTTATATGTAGAAAAACCTTCTTATGGTACTGCAAATAAAAAATCTGGAAACATCATTACAATAAACGAAAAACTTCATGTATTACAGCTTCACGCTGATAGTATGGAATCTATAGCTGAGATTATCCCACTTTTTACTAAAGGTACCCATATTCCAGTAGGATGGTTTTACGATCCGGCATTTTGCCCTTTGCTAGAATTATTTCAATTTGATACCGTTGTCTATGACTGTGTCGAGGAACTTTCTTCGTCGACAGAAACGCAAAAGCAATTAATCGATCAGGAAAAATATTTAATGGCGAGTGCAGATATTGTTTTTACAAATGGAAAGTCGTTATACGAACTAAAAAAACAGTCTCATAACAATGTACATTATTTTCCAAGTTCGGTAGACGAATCTCATTTTTCAAGAGCATTACAAAATATTTCCATTCCGACTGATATTGGAGACATTCCTTATCCGATTGCGGGTTACTACGGCACGATAGACAGCAAAATAGATTTGGAACTTTTGAAAAAAACGGCAGAAAAGCTTCCTAATGTTTCTTTTGTACTGATAGGTCCATTACAAAAAACAGAACAGATCGACTTACCGCAAGCTTCAAACATTTATCACTTAGGAACAAAATGTTATGATGAACTTCCTAATTACTTAAAAGCCTTTGATATTGCGCTATTGCCTTATGTAGCAAATGAAACCACTCAGTACATCAATCCGGTCAAAACATTAGAATACATGGCGGCTCAAAAACCTATTGTTTCCACAAAAAATTTGGATGTATCTCGAGATTGTACTAATTGTATAAACGTAGTTCAAACGCCAGATGAATTTGCAGCAGCTATTAGAAATTTAATTCAAAATAGAGACCCAAAAAACCTTGAAGCTACTTATAAGAAGGTATTAGAATCTACTTCTTGGGATATTACGGTAAACCAAATGAAATCTATTATAAAATTCTTTGCAAAATAGACCACAGATTTTATTTACTCTCCAAAAAAATATAAATATAAAAAACCCCTGTAATAAATAAATCAATTACAGGGGTTTCTTGTTGAATGCACTTAAATTATTCACCATCTTGCTGATCTTCTTCAGAAGCATCAAAGTTAATTGTATTGTATGCCGCTTCTGTCAATATTGTATCAGCTTCTTTTTCTTCTTCTAATGTTTGCTGTAATAAAGCTGCCGCATCTTCTTCGTTTAAAGTTAAAGCAAAAGCAGCCAATGTACCATAAGAAGCAATTTCGTAATGCTCAATTTTTTGAGAAGCACTAATAATTCCTGCGTCACGCACTGGACCTTCTTGTGTTTCTTCCATAATACTTTCTCCTTCTTTAATCAAGCCTTCCATTGCATCACATTTTTTTGCTGCAGCTTTTTCTCCTAAGATCTCAAAAACTTGTTCCAATCTTTGAACCTGACCTTCAGTCACAGTTAAATGTTCGTTGATAGCTGTAATAAGATTTTCAGAAGTTGCATTTTTAGCCATTTTTGGAAGTGCTTTTGTCAACGCTTTTTCCGCCCAATAAATGTCTTTTAAAGAATCTATAAACAATTCTCTTAAACCTTCAGCAGCATCAGATTTTGCTTTTACGGTTCTTCCTTTTGATTGTGTTTTTGAAGCAGTACTAGTCTTCGAAGCAGTTGTTTTTGACGCCGTTTTTTTCGCAGGAGTCTTTGCAGTAGATTTTTTAGTTTCTGTAGTTTTCATAATATAATTTTTTGATATTAAACTGACTCAAATTTAAGGTGCGAGAATGACTGATACTTACAGAATAGACGGTAAGTTTTACAAAATAATCACAATTACTAAAAGACAAGAAACTGTAAATTAAATTATTACATATTATAAAAGGGATAAATTCCAATATTTCGCCAAATGCAAAACATAATTGAGAAAATTTGAGAAAGTTTAAATCCAAGATTTAACTCTTTCAATAATAATAAAACAAACCCAACTAAAAATTAGATGGATTTATAGACGTTTTGTTTCTGTCTTTACTTTCTTTCTTTACTTCTTTAGTTTTTTCGTCCTTTTTTTTATTCCAAAATTGAATAATGGAGCTTAAAACATCTTTGAATTTTTCTTCACTGTAAGGATTTATAAAATAGCTCTGCGTTGGAACAGAATAGGTATCAATAATAAAACAACTGTGAAATAAAAGGGAGTAGAAAAAACAAGGAAATTGTGATTTTGGGCCTACATATTTATGATTAGTGCTTTGTTCTTGAAATTGAAGAATATTGGCAAAAAATATAAACGGTTTAGTGTTACTCAACAACAATTTTTCTTCTGCTTCTTGAAGCGTATCGAAATAAAGTACCTTATTGCTGATTGATAATTCTAGAAAAATTTGACCGAATAAACGACGATTTTCTATATTTTGTTCTATAACAATGATTGACCCTCTCTTATCCATAATTGTTCTTTTTTGGGAGATTATACTTCGAGAATCTAACAAAGATCAGCAGAATTAAACGGTTGGTTTATAGAATTTACATTCTGGTTTTATATAATTCCCATATTTTATGTTATGTTTAAATTCAATTAAAATTTTGTAATGGGAATTATGTAACTGGAAACCAGAATTCTATAAATAACAGCAAAGCGTAAATTTATCTTTGTAAACTTAATTTGCCTTATCTACTCATTTTAAAAATCAAGTTATGGAAAGTACAAAAACAAACATCGAAGGCGCTTGCAATATTTCTAATACTAGAATATATTTTGGAGACAACAAAGAGCTAATATGTGTGAAGGTTTACTCGGGAGATTGGGGAGATTGGGATGAAAAACCAGAACTCATCCATACCAATATTCACAATAGCAGTAGTATTCTAAACGATAACTTCGAAGGATAGGGCATTTGTTAGAGTAGGGTCATTATAATGAAACCCTATGCTATTTCTGAAATTAAAAGAACAGCAATAAAGCAGATAATGGACAGGACCATCACGTTAATAATTCTATCTTTTCTTTTTCTAGATTTGACCCCAAAACCATTGTTAAATTTTCTATTTTTTCTTTCTGTTTTCATTTCGTATATCTTTTACAGTTAAACATGTGATAGCACAAACAAATGCTGTGCCGTAAAATTATTTACAGGAGTAATTAATTGGCAATCTTTTAAAGTTACAAACGAATTTTATTTTATCTTAAGTGACGTGAGTAATCTTAGAAAAGATTTACGTCTTAAGATTAATTGATAGCCATACCAAGATTTTGGCATTCGTATCATCAAGTAAATATTCTTGTATTTAATACCGCTAAATTAAGCAGTTCAACAGCCCTGTAGTAACAAAATTTCCTGCTATCTTTATACAATTCCCATTGGCATAGCATCTTTTGTCTTAAACTCTATTTAAAAGTCAGATCTCGAAAAATACAACGCCACTCTTCTCATCTCCTAATTAAACAATTCGCAAACGTAATTATATAACAGTCTGAGAGATAGTTTATTCTAATTTTATATTTGAATAAGACGAAAGCTATTTCGCTGTTAAATTACTTGCTATGAATTTTTCAAATCAAAAAAACAGAATATTCAGTACACGAACATCTGAGAAAAAACACACTTTAAAAAGTACCTCGAGCAGAACAAATGAAAAGAGCAGTATAGTCTTGTCAAAAAGCATTTTGAATAACTCGCCGCAGTAAATGCGCGTTTATATACCACTAGAATATGAAAAATACACAAACGAGCAACCCAACTCTAAAAGGAAAAACAGTTGTTATCACAGGCGCTAGCAGCGGAGTCGGCCGCGCGGCTGCAGAAGCTTTTGCACATGAAGGATGTAATTTAGTTTTAGCGGCCAGAGGATCGAAAGGAATTAATGAAGTTGCCGATTATTGCCGTAGATTAAACGTTAGAGTTATCGGTATTTCAGCTGATATGTCAATTGCAGAAGATGTAGAAAAAGTGGCTGCTGAAGCTCTTTCATTAGATGGCAAAATCGATATTTGGGTAAATAATGCCGGGGTAATGGCAAGCGGGAAATTTGAAGAGATTCCGTTAGAAATTCACGAACAGGTTATTAAAACCAATTTATTTGGATACATGCATGGAGCTTACAATGCAATCAAAATTTTTAAAAATCAAAATCAAGGAATATTGATTAATAATGTATCCATCGGCGGATTTATGCCTGCACCTTACAGCGCTGTTTATTCTGCAACAAAATTCGGTATTAAAGGCATGATGGAATGTTTGCAGGGAGAAATTTCTAATCATAGACATATACATGTGTGCAATATGTATCCGCAGCTGCAAAACTCGACAGGTAATTTGCATTCTGCTAAGTATTCGGGCTTTGACGTATCGATACCTTTCATAGCTTCAGATCCGCGTGAAACTGCTAGTAAGATGGTTTATTTGGCGAAACATCCGAAAAAAGATTTGTTTCCTGATTTTAAAGCAGCCGCGATTACCAGCACGTATAAAGTATTTCCTAAAATAATTAATAATACGGCATCGACAGCACTTCGCTTAAAAATGAAACTTAACTCAAATAAAGAGGGTAATCCTGGCAATGTACTTGCAAATTCTCAAGAACCATTACGCGTTTATGGAAATCCGCCTTCACAAAAAGAGTCCAATTTTACTAAAACTGCACTTATGGGATTAGGTTTTGCAGCTGGATTGTTTTTAGCTCTTAAAAAATCTTCGTAAAGTATATAAATGTAAAAAGCCAGAAATAGTTCTGGCTTTTTAAAACTTTCAAAATAAATCAAAATTATTCTTTTGAATCGACAAAAACATAAAGTTTTTGCACTTTACCATTTTCAATTACAAACAAATCCATACCGGTTACCACTGCGGGTTTTGCTTTTGAACCAAACTGCCAATACAATCGAGCAATATTATGGTTGGTTTCTACAGATTTGGCTGTAAACTTGAAATCAGGATTTTTGGTTTGAAGCTCTACAATAAACTTACTGATGTCTTCAATTCCCTCCGCAATAAAATGACGGTCAACCATTTCCACATTAGAAGCATAAACTTGATTTAGTAAAGCTTTTCGTTTTACTTCCTCTTCCTCATTCCAGATTTTAAGATGATTTTCTACTATTGCAATATTCTTTTTAGAATCTAAATCAGCGTCAGTAACTTTCTTAACTGTTTCATTTTTTGGCGACCATAAAATCGTTTTTGGATTTGCCTTCTCATATCCTTTTCCGTTTGGATAGGAAACCAATTCCATTTTAGAACCCCAAGGCGTTTCAAAATAAACCCAAGTTTCTCCAGCTGTATCGCCAGAAGGCATTGTAAAAGGCTCTCCTAAAATTTTTACGCCTTTACTTTTTAAATATTGTACAGATGCATTAATGTCGTTTACATAAAAAGCAATGTGAGATGCTCCAATATCATCGGTATTTGGGTGTGTTTTGCTGCCTTTGTTGTCTGCATATTCAAACACTTCAATACTTGCGCCGTTTCCTGCATTGATCATTTTAATTGTTACGGCTCCAGTGTTCGGATTAATGTTATTTAATTTTTTCCAATCAGCGTCAAGCGGAATTGGTCCTAATTGCGTTACAGGCGTAAACCCAAGAACATCATTAAAGAATGTAACGGCCTTATTAAGATCCGGAACATTGATTCCGACATGATCGATTCCGACAATTCCTGCACTAGTTTGCGCTGCTGTTTTTTCTGAAGCAGAAAATAGTATTAATAAATTAAGCATTGCCGCCGCAGAAGTTTGTACTTTTTTATTTGATTTTTTATGAATTGTTTTCATGACCATTATTGTTTATTGTTTATTGTTTGTTGCTATTGAAATTTGACATTGTCATTGTTATTTAATTAGTGTAAGCTGCTACCCATTTTGCTTTGATATTCGCACGGGCTTCTATAAATTCTTTATCAGTTCCTTGTGCAATGGCGTCAAGCGGAAAACGAAGCGGTCTCTCCCCTTTTTTCATGCTAACCAATTCTAGAATTCCATCAGCAATAGTTTGCGGATTCATATCGAACTGAGCCATTTTACCGAATAATGCAGTTCCTAAAGCGTTAAATTTGTCTGTTGCTGCATTTCCGTATTCTTCAATAATTGCTGTTTTATCGGCATGAATACCAGCTTTTGATCCATTATTCATTTCAGTTGGGTAAACTCCTGGCTGGATACTTACGTTTTCAATTCCGTAATCTGCCAATTCATCTTGCAAGCCTTCTGTAAAACTTTCTACTACCAATTTTGATGCGATGTACGGAACCATAAAAGGAAGTGTATGTCCGCTTGCTCCTGTTGTAATGTTAATCACCAATCCGTTTCTTTCTTTTCTCATAGAAGGAAGCACCGCCTGATACATACGAAGTACACTATAAACGTTTACATCAAACATTTTACGGACCTGATCTATTGAATATCCTTCAAGCAAACCAAAACCGCTTACCGCTGCGTTATTGATTAAAACATCAATTTTTCCATATTTAGTGATTATTTTTTCTATTGCATGGCTCACTGATGTATCATCAGTAACATCGATATCTACTACTTCAATGTTTTCGATTGCGCCTAATTCTTTCGCGGCAGCGGCATTTTTATCATTTGTGTTGCGCATTCCTGCAATTACTGAATGACCTGCGTTTGCTAATGTTACAGCTGTTAATTTTCCGAAGCCTGTACTTGTTCCTGTAATTAAAATTGTTTTTGACATGATTTCTATTCTTTAATGTTTATAATGTTTGTTTCTTTTGAACATTACAAAGTTGCGACGAATGCAAAACCTGTACATTGATTAGAAATAAGTAAAAACTTGACATAGATCAAGAGTTTGAAGAAGGCATAAAAAAAGGAGCTTTAAAAGCTCCTGATGTTGTCTATTTCTTTGCCGTTTGTTTTCGAATACGGCTTAGTGTTTCTGGTGTCATGCCCAAATACGAGGCAATCATGGTTTGCGCAATTCTAGAAGCAAAACCCGGATATTTATTTACAAAGTTCAAATATTTTTCTTCAGCGGTTAAAGTTAGTGAAGCTTGGATCCTGTTTTGAGCTGCTATAAAACTTCTTTGCAAAATAGCATTGACCATATTATTTAACGAAGGAATTTCTCTGCATAGCAATTCAAAGTTTTCATGAGTAAAAAGAACAAGTTCTGTGTCTTCGATAGCGTCGATATTAAAACGAGATGGCTGCTGCATCATTAAACTCTCACGATCTCCTGTCCACCAATTTTCGATGCTAAAGTTATTTACATGTTCGCTTCCTTTATTATCAACGGTATATGTACGAACACAGCCTTGTGTGATAAAAGCATCGTATTTCCAAACATCTCCTTCTTGAAGCAGATATTGTCTTTTACGCAGCTTTTTGATAATAGCAAACGATTGTATACGCTCTGATTCTGCGGGAGTCAGTTCGGTTTTTTCTTCTAGATACTTTTGGAATATTTCATACATAGGATGTAAAATTATGGAAAAGGCAGCTGAAGAACAAATTCAAATGGAAATTGCATTCATTCAAACCGTTCCATTTTCTATAACTATTATATAAAACCTCATCGTAATAATATAAAACTCACATTATCAGGTTTATTAATTTTAAAATTGAAAATAATAAAAGAAGGAATCATGGAAAATAACAATCAGAAATTAGATAAAAACGACGACGAAAGCATTAATGAAAATGCAAACAGTTCGTATAGCGGATCTGGGAATATGCAGCCTGGAGGAAGCACGGGCGAAGCGGGCCGTTTAAACGATTATGATGATCAGGAAACGGAAGAAGAAACGACTTCGGATGAAGAGAAAGATCAAAATAATCCTGAGGGAAAAAGTATTGAAGAAGCAACAGACCCTTCAAAACTTAGTAAAATCTAAAATTGTATAACTATAAAACTAAATATTATGTCAAGAGAAAATTATGATAACTACGATCAGGAAGATCTTACTTATCACGCAGCAGATCATTCGGCAAGCGATTCTATAAATTCTGAAACTATGGAGAGAAAAGATCCTGCCATCAATCAGCATGAGAACGATTCACAGCGACACAAACACACACCTGAATTTGAAAGAGATGAAGATGAAAATGATACTTCTGATCCTTTCTTTCAAAAAAATGCTTCTATAGCACAAGATTTAGATGAAGATCTTAAAGGGGATGACGATGATGATGATGACTTTGATAATGATGCAAACAGAAGAACTTTAGACGAAACAAAACCTGATGAGGATGAAGAAGATGATTATTAAATCTCTTTTACCATCAGAAAAGTTTAAAAAATAAATCCTGAAAAGAATTTTTATAGTTCTTTTCAGGATTTATTTTTTTGTTAATCCGCTGCATATTTATTATTCCAGTACAGCATCAATAAAAGTGTTACAATAATACAGGACGCTGTTCCTTCGAAAAATAAGGAAAGGCAATAAGTAGTTACAGAAGGTTCTCCTCCAAACATAAAAGCTTCTGATAAAGATTTGACATAATTATCTCCTCCTTTGGCATAACTATAAATAAGAAGCGCGACAATACTTACTACAACAGCTGTAAATGAGGTAACCATTGCAGAAATGGCATTCGGAACAAATTCATTTTTCCCTTCAGCCAGATTCATTTTTAAAGTTCTGTTTACACCCCAAAGAATGAAAAGAACATTCAGAAGTCGTAAATAAAATAGATTGGAAAGATTTAAAAGTTCCATCAAAAGAAAGAACAATGCAATTCCAACAAATATTAAAAATCCGTTGATAAATTCTTTTGGCAATTTCATAATTACAATTTTTAATTTAACAATAAAAACCTAATAAACAATTAATTACAAAATAACTTAAGAAAAATTCAATGTAATTTTACGATTACTTTTTAAACTTATAAAATACCCATTAACCCATTACATATACCCTCCTCCATCTGTTTTACTCAATTTTGAAAAAGTAAAACTGGAAAAAATAGTAAATGCCGCCAGTGCAATAAAAGTATATTGAAAGGCTTTTGAAGCATCTAAATTGAAAATACCATCCTGAAATAAAGAAAGCGCTAAACTGGCAACCGAAACTCCAAAACTTACTGAAAGTTGCTGCATGATGACCAGCATCGTATTTCCTCCGCTAGCGGTATCTTGATCCAGATCTGAAAGTGTAATGGTATTCATGGCAGACATTTGTATGGAGGTAAAAATTCCATAGAATATCATGAGTAGAATATAATATCCTATTGGCGTTTCTTTTGTTACAAATCCGAGAACAATCAAAACCACTCCTAACAAAATAGTATTGCTGATTAGTACGGTTCGATAGCCAAAAAACTTTATAATATTGACCATAAAAGGCTTGACAGCCACATTGGACAACGCTGAAGGCAATAACAATAATCCTGATACAGAAGCTGAATAACCAAAACTAGTTTGCAGCATTAGTGGTAACAGCAATGGCAGTCCGCCAATTCCGAGTCTCGTGATTAAACTTCCCATCAAGCCTATTTTTAAGGTTCTGATGTTTAAAAGATGGAGGTCAATTATAGGTTTTTCTGTTCTTTTGTAATGAATGTAATAAAAGAGAGAAAGCAGTCCGAATAAAAGCAGGAGGCTTAAGATAACAATCATATGGGTACGCCCGCTGCCGATGAGTTCTAAAACCAGAGTAATAGAAATCAGTGCCAAACTAAAATAGACCAATCCTCTAAAATCAAACCTTCCTACAGCATGTTTGAAATTAGGCATTATGCGATACGCCATTGAAATTCCGATAAAACCAATCGGAATATTGATTAGAAAAATCCAATGCCAGCTAAAATTATCCGAAAGAAAACCTCCTAAACTTGGGCCAGCTACCATTCCTAATAATCCGAATAAGGTTATAAAATTCATTGTTTTAAGCAGTTGGTTTTTCGGATACTGATACAAAATAGCCAATCGCGCAATTGGCACCATCATAGAAGCGCCAACTGCTTGTAAAACGCGTGCCATGTTAAGCGTATTTAAATCGACAGAAAGGGCACAAAATAAAGATCCCATTATAAACAGAAGTACGGCAATCATAAACATTGTTCTGGTTCCAAATTTATCTGCCAGCCATCCTGAAAGCGGAATAAACATTGCCAAAGTGAGCGTGTAAGTCACAATAACCGATTCCATTTCAATTGCCGAATATCCCATGTCTTTAGCGATTGAGGGTAACGAAGTATTCAAAATTGTACCATCCAACGATTGCATAAACATGGCTATTGCCGTTACCCAAGGAAGCAGATATACGGCATTTTGTTCTTTTTTTTCTTCTTTAATATCCAGCATATTAGTTTAGATCAAACTTTGATTAATAAGCTTATGAAAATTAGCAAAAAAAAACTCTTACCAATGTTAAGAGTTCTTTTTTTTCAGGAATCTAAATACTTTTAAATAGAGTCCGTTTTAATATTCTGATTTCCTTTTTGAGTTGAGCCTTCTGTTCCAGAACCTGTAGAACTTTCTCCTGTTGCTCCTGTTGTACCGTTCTGTCCATTTTGATCAGAATTTAAAGTTGCAGATGAATCTATAGCAGGACCCACCGTATCTGTAGACAAATCCATTGAGTCAACCTGATTGCCTTCACGAAACTCACTGTCACTTCCATTTTTCTTGCAAGAAAATGTAAAAGCTGTCATTACAAGCAGCACCATTATTGTTTTCAAAAATGTTTTCATAATTGTATTGTTTGGGTTAATAACTTGAAAATCAAAAATAAAATCTTAAAACAGGATTGACTTACATAATTCCTTAAAGTATTTACAGAACTGTTAGGAAATAATTATTTAAACAAAATGCGAAATCTATAAATCAAATGTTTAATCCTGTAAATTAAAGTCCTATGAGTATTGGAAATTTGTTTAATCATTGAAAATAAAGCACTTGTCAAATTAAAGAAAGTACTATGAAAGCTATTATTTTATTAGCCACATTAAAAAGCAAAGGATTATCTAATACCGAAATATTGGTCGAGTTTTTTGGAGAATTTCTCTCTAAAAAAAACATTGAGTTTGAGGTAATCAAACTCGTTGACCACCAAATTTTGCCAGGAAGCTATACTCATCTTGATGTTGAAGATGATTGGCCACAGATTTATCAGAAGATTTTAGATGCAGATATTCTTTTGTTTGCCACACCAATCTGGTGGAATAATCATTCTTCTGAATTACAGCGCTGTATAGAACGTCTTGATGAAGTTTATGACATTATTAATTCTGGAGAAGATTCTCCGCTTGACGGAAAATTAGGAGGTGTTATTATTACAGGAGATTCTGATGGTGTAGAACACATTACTGGAAATATTGCCAACTTTTTCTCTTGTATAGGAGTGACTGTTCCTCCTTATACTTCGCTTGGCGTTATTTGGGAAGGCCACAGCAAAGATTCTAAAAAAACAAAATCACAGTTAAAACAATATTATGCTAAAACGTATAGCGAAGATGCTGATGCAATGGCAGAATCACTTGCTAAGCATTTGAAGTAAATATCGAACGAATCATTCAAAATAAAAACAATATATATTTAAAAACTAATCGCTATGAATACATCGACACTAACAAAAAATGCAAAACCATTATTAAAAAATAATGTATCAAGTTTAGAACGAGTTTTAATGGTTACAAGCGGGGCATATCTTTTGTACAATGCCTTATCTAAACAAAACAAAAGTTTGACACAAGCTGGAGCTGGAGGCGCGATGCTTTTACGCGGCATCTCTGGATATTGCCCTATATATGACGCTGCAGGGCATTTAATGCATGACAAAGCTTCTAATGTAAATATTAGAGTAAACAGCGTGATCAATAAACCTGTAAGCGAAGTTTATGCTTTTTGGAGAAATTTAGAAAATCTGCCAAAATTCATGAACCATCTTGATACTGTAAGACCGATCAGCTCTACAATTTCTGAATGGACGGCAAAAGGTCCGGGCGGAATTGGAAAAATATCTTGGAATGCTGAAATTATCAGAGACGAAAAAGAAAGACTCTTGAGCTGGAATTCTATCGAAGGTTCTACTATTAAGAACGCTGGAAAAATTGTCTTTAAACCAAAAGGAAATGCAACAGAATTGGATGTTACAATTTCGTATCACGCACCGTTAGGAATTGCGGGAGAAAGTGCTGCGAAACTTTTAAATCCTTATTTTGAAAAATTGGTTAAAGATGATATTTCTAATCTTAAAGTATATCTTGAAACTAATCATAAATAAAAAACGCTACTGTTTCTTGTATTTATTTTTTTGTAGAAAAACGTCTTCTTTTTATGAAGGCGTTTTTTGTTTACAAATTCAATAAATCATACATTACAATTTATAAGACATAAAAAATCTTATTGGAAGTGTTTTTTGATTGTTAAATAACAAAAAAGATAAGGCCTGCTCTTCAATAAAAACAGGCCTTATCATTTGCAGAAAATACAATACACTTTTATGGTCTAACACCATTAATTGTGTCGTTAGTAGTCTTGTTAGTAGACTTTGTAGTTCCCTTTTTGTTTGCAGGTTGTGCATCAGTCTTTTTAGTTGAAGGATGCTGCTTGTTCTTTTTATGATGAACAGTATCCGTTTTAGTAGAAGATTTTTTCTTCCCTTGAATAGTATCCTGGGCTGATGCAATACTGAATGTAAGAAGCATACATCCAATTAAAAATAAATTTTTCATAATAACTAATTTTAATTAACAATTTGTTTTAGAAACACTTAACCTATGTTTCATTGCAAATTTTAGAAACAAAAGAACCAAATTCTTACACTATAAAGAACATAATATTATATGATTACCATTAACTATTAATTTAACTTTTAATCTCATGGCGACTATAAAAGAAATCCTCAGTTCGACAGAAAACAGACAATATCCTTTGCCTTCAAGAAAATGGAAATATTATCAGGAGTGGCATTATACGGTATTTTTTCACTGGGAAGTCCCTGTTTACTTTCTTGAAAAATATATTCCAAAAGGATTAAAACTGGATACGTACACTTCTATGGCGTGGGTTTCGCTTGTTTCTTTTGAGATACAAAATATGAGATTACGATACCTTCCTGCGATGCCCTACATTTCTAATTTTGAAGAAATTAATATTAGAACCTATGTTATAAAAGACGGCATTCCTGGTATTTATTTATTTTCTATTGAAACTAATAAATTAATCGAAGTTCTCATTTCGAGACTTTTAATAGGACTTCCTTATGAAAAAGCAGAGATAGAACGGTCAGGAAATCATCTTGTTTCACAAAACGTAAAAAAGAATCATCTTCTTGACATTAAGATTGGACAAACTGCTCCTCTTCAAAAAAATGATTTGGATTTGTGGCTTACCGAAAGGCATTCTTTATACGAAATCTGCAATGGAAAAATCTGCCGTTTTGATATTCATCACAAAGAATGGGACCTTCAAGATCTCGATACTACGATACAAGATTTGTGGTATGAAGCTGGGAATTTCATTATCAATATGTATCCGGATAAAATTCATTACGCAGAAAAAACACAAGTCTTGTTGTGGGGAAAAGTTGAAGCATGATTTATGTAGCAAACTGTAAATTATATAATTGCAAGTAACCTGTCGTATAAAATTCAAGTAACCGACAACACTATTTTTACAGAATAACAACAACTTAAAAATAGAAATATGAATTTAGAAGAAAAAGAAAATTACAGTCCAGAAGGCCAGTATTTTCAAGATGACGAAACAAGATACGAAAACGACCATCAATATGACGATATTGACATTGATGCACCGCCAGCAGATCATTCCATCAGCGATAATGCAGAACCAGATTACGGCAACGAATTTGACGAAGATGAAATCAATAAGCAAGAGCTAGATGATATTCCTGGAGGCGATGAATTCGATCAAGAATTTGACGATGATGACGAGGAAGACATCGATTTGGAAGATGATGACGATGACGATGAATTTAGCCAAGAAGATTTTGATGAGGACGAAGAAGGAACAGATCCGAATCGAAATATATAAAATTAAAACCCCGTTTAAAAATTTTTAAACGGGGTTTGTTTTTATAAAATCTACTAGCAATTATCTAAAGTTATTGTTGTTTTTAAACTTATAAGTGAACTCGTTTGTCTGTTTTAAGGTAACGAGCTATCTAATATACAAGAGTCAGCCAAGCAAACGTCCTCATCTTTATACTTAAAAAAGCATAATAAACATTTTGAAAATCTAAAATTTACATCAAAAATTCTCACAAAAAACAATATCTTTACTCTAATAATTGTTTGCATGATTTCCCTTTTCGATTTTAAAAGAAATTTACTTTAACTAATTTCTATCGTCTGCTATGAAAAACAATTTTATTCGAATGCTACTTGTCGTTTTTCCTATCACCATATTTGGACAAGCTGATCAAAAAAAAGAAATTAACCAGCAGCTTCAAACTTGGGTTTCTATTAATACGGTTACCCGATTTGCAGATAAATGGGGAGTTGTTGGAGATTTTCATATCAGAAGAAACGACTTTGTAGCCGATCCTAGTTTTTACTTTTTGAGAGGCGGTTTTACTTATTTTGTAAATTCAAATCTTTCTTTAACTGCTGGATACGCACATATGTGGCTGGCTCCTTCAAATCCCGACTGGAGTACTTTTGCAGATGAAAACAGGATTTACCAGCAAGCGCAGTTCAACACCAAAGTCGGAAAAGTGCATGTTTTACAGCGTCTGCGAAATGAGCAGCGCTGGCAGGAAAAAATGGTCGATGATAAACCGAGTGGAGATTGGCGTTTTACGAATAGAATTCGCTATTTAATGAGTTTTACTTTTCCTATTTCAGATAAAAAATCTTGGCCTTCGATGGTTCTTTCAGATGAAATTCTTTTGCATTTCGGAGAAGAAGTAGTTTATAACACTTTAGACCAAAACCGCTTTTTCATCGGAATAAAACAAGCAATTAATCCGAAATGGAGTTATGATTTTGGATATATGAATGTGTATCAGCAGAAATATTCTGGCTATCAATATGATATGAATCACACCATTAGATTGTTTTTTTATCTCAATACAAGTATTAAAAAAGAACCAATTCCAACTATTGAAAATTCTGGTGACGAATAAATTATAAATCCTCCACTACGATTTTCCTAAACTCAAAGTATCGTTAAACTTAAAAGATTCAAAAAACTCGAAGGCCCTTTTTTCCGCATACGAATACATGGAATCGCGAAGAGGAAACGCACAATGTCCGCCGTATTTTGGAGTCTCCAAATAAACAAATGCACTGTCTCTGGCAATCGTTCTTGGGTAGCATCTTTCACCCAAAAAAGGATCGTCGAGCGAATTAATGATCAAAACTGGCGTCGTAATATCTTTAAGAGAGAACTCCGGAGAAACCTGATGATAATAGTCGTCTTTACTTGCAAAACCATGCAAAGGAGCTGTAAAATACTGATCTACTTCATCAAAAGAAGTAATTTTATCAATTTGATCACTGTTTATAAAATCAGGAAATTGAGCTGCTTTGTATTTTAGTTTCTTTTTAATGTCGATAGTAAAATTCTTTAGATAAACTCTATTAAAACCTTGCTTAAGCACTTCAGCACTTGTTGCAATATGAGTCGGTACCGAAACAGAAACGGCGGCTTTTATACGTTCGTCTATTTTTGTCCAGCCTAAATAATTCAGCAGTTGAACGCCTCCCATCGAATATCCGATCAAATAAATATCTTCAAACCCTTTTTGCAAAACAAACTGAACCACTTCATCCAAATCATCTACCGCACCATGATGATACAATCTCGGCAGACGATTCATTTCTCCGCCGCAAGTACGATTGTTCCATGCAAAAACTGAAAAATCTTTCTCTTTAAAATAAGTCGCACAACTGTTATTGTACGTTCTGCGCGAATCACCTTCTAAACCATGGCATAAAATAACTGCCTTTTTAGGGTTGTTGATAATATAATCGATATTGATAAAATCTCCGTCAGTTAATTCCTTTTTCTCTCTTGTATACTCAGGAACTTCAAACCTTTTTATTAATGCGGCATAAATGGTAGAAATATGCCTATTGCGATGCATAATAGAAGGTAAATTATATTCTGATTGTTCAATTAGTGGCATAACAAAGTGTTTGTGGTACTTAGTACAAATCTAAGAAATCATTCAACATGTAATTTAATTCTTTCTTTTTATTTTGTTTTTTTTATAATTTTAAAAGTGAAATTGCAATTAATTAAAAAAACTGAAAAACATTTAGAATGCATTTCAAAGAAAACAAATTGTAAATGTGCCAGAACCTACCCTGTCGTGCGATCTCTGAGGTGAATGTTACTTTATTTGTATATTTGCAAAAATCGATTTTTAAAAACAAAATCCCTGTAAATGTTCGAACTCTTACCGGTAGATCCAAAAACCATATTTCTACTTTACTTTTGGGGCAATTTATTTACCTGCATACTTATTTTTAGTTTTTCTTTCTCGTACGCCACTAGTGACAACAGAAAAACATTAAGATGGTTTGGTTTGGGTAAATTAATCCTTACGCTTGCATGGGTATTGGCGCTTATGCGAAATATCATTCCGGATTTTGCGTCTATTAACATTGCTAATTCTATGATTTTTGGCGCCTGCTGCTTCGAAACGATGGCCATGTTATCACTTATTGTAACGCATGCAAAAAAGCATTATCGTTTTCAAATAGCCATAACTGCAGCGGCAATATTACTTTTCAATATTTCGACACTTTTTGACGCGACGATGAATACTCGTGTTATTATTGGCGGTATTGGCATTTTTGTTATTTATTTGCTCCCAACGATAATTTACTTTACAGAAAAGGAAAAAAGTTTTTTCAAGACTTTTTATGTTTTGTGTTATATGGCATTTGAAATCCTGATTATAATACGAATAGTCCACAGATACCGATATCCTCAAGATTTAATTATTGCTACTGACACTTTTGATAGTTTTTATAGTATTTGCTTATTTCTATTGGCTTTAATCGGAATTGTAGGCTTTTTACTTTTGGTGAAAGAAAAACAGGATCACAAAATTAAAAAGCTTTTGAATGATAAAAATCAGTTCTTTTCTATAATTTCTCACGATTTACGTGGCCCACTTGGATCTTCCGTTTCACTTTCTGAAATTTTAATTGAAAATATAGAACAATACAGCCGACAAGAAATTAAAGAGATTTCAGAACTTCTGCATGATTCGAATAAGAACATTTACAAATTGCTTGAAAACCTTTTAGATTGGTCTCGCGTACAAACTGGGATGATTACTTTTAATCCGAAAAATGTACTTTTAAATGCATTGATTGAGGAAAACATTGAATTGAGCAAAAATGTTGCTTTAAATAAAAATATAAATATCACTTTTGAATCGGATTATTTAGTTGAGGCTGAAGCGGATAAAAATATGATTAGCACCATCTTACGAAATTTACTAAGCAATGCCATTAAATTTACAGACAAGAATGGTGAGATCAAAGTTAAACTACATAAGACAAACCAAAAAGTAGAAATTTCGATTGCAGATAACGGAATCGGAGTTCCGGATTATATAAAAGATAAATTATTTAAAATAAACGGAAAAGTTCTCCAAAAAGGAACCGAAAATGAACTCGGCAGCGGACTCGGATTATTGCTCTGCAAGGAATTTGTAAACGTTCATCACGGAAAAATTTGGGTCGAAAGTGAACAAGGAAAAGGAAGTACGTTTAGATTTACTTTGCCTGTAAAAGTTGTTTAAATTCCAATAATGAAATTCCAACTTTTCTGTTTAAATTCCAATACTAATCCCGAAGCTTCGGGACGCTCAGCAGGACAAGCTGTCTGTAAATTTTTTTTGAAAAAATCTAAAATAAAAAATCTAAAGTCTAAAATAAAAAAAATCCAAATGCCTCTTTTAATTGGAATTTGGATTTTAATATTGGAATTTTATATAAAGTTTAATCTAATAGAAAACTTACGCTAACATTTGCTGTAATTTCGATTTCGCCAATTGCTAAAGTTTCGTTTGAAGCTCCCATTGCATCTGATTCTTTCATTCTCATTGCAGCATACATTGGCTGTGGGTGATACACTTGAGAATTATCAGAGATTGTAAAAGCTTTTCCAACTTTTTGCCCTAAAACAGACACGTATTCTTCTGCTTTAACTTTAGCATCTTTCATTGCTAATTTTCTAGCTTCAGATTGGTATTGTGCTAATTTAGATGATTCGAAAGATACCTTGTCAATTCGGTTAATCCCTTGCTGAACCAAACCTTCCATTAATTCATCGTATTTAGCTAAATCTTTAACTACGATTTCTACAGTCTGTACTGCGTTATAAGAAGTTTTCTTTTTCTCATAATCGTACTGCGGATTAAGAGCTACTTGTTTTGTTTTGAAATCTGCTGTTGGGATGTTCATTTTTTTGATGAATTTTAAAACAGCGTCCATTTTTTCGTCGTTTTGTTTTTTAACGTCTTTAGCATTATTCCCTTTTGTTTCAACAGAAGCTGAAATACAAACTTGATCAGGCGCTACTTTTACTTTTCCTTCTCCGTTTACGTTAATTAGAGGTACTTGTTTGATTTCTTGGCCATAAGACATAGTCATAAACATGATTGTTAAAAATAATACTAGTTTTTTCATTTTTGTTAAATTTTAATATTTAAAATAGATATTCCAAAAGTTATGCCATCATTACAATTTTCCCAATTTTGCCATTCCGAAAAGTATTAAAATCGGAATCGCGAGAAGGATTACCATCAATGTATGGTCTGTAAGCAATGAAGGCATTTTGATCAAAGTAATCAAATATCCTCCTATAGCACCTCCAAAGTGTGCTGTGTGCCCAATATTGTCATTTTTGGCTTTCATTCCGTAAATAGAATACAATAAATATAAAATTCCGAAAATATAAGCCGGCATCGGAATGATAAAAAATATTCCGAGCATCATGTCAGGTTCCAGCAATATCGCCGAATACAAAACTCCAGTTACAGCGCCAGAAGCGCCGACAGCTCTATAACTGTAATCGTTTTTATGGAAAATCATAGTAAGAAGACTTCCAAAAATCAAACTTCCAAAATAAACCAAGACGAAAGAAAAATTACCAAGCCAAGCTAAAACTACTGGAGCAAAAAAATACAAAGTCAGCATATTAAAAATCAAATGCATCATATCAACATGCAAAAAACCCGAAGATAACATTCTGATTTGCTCTCCAGAACGAATGCTCCCTACATGAAATTCGTATTTTCTAAAAAAATAAAGATCATTAAAACCTTTGTAACTAATAACAACGTTCGCAATGATAATCGCTATTAAAATAATATTCATAAGTATTCATTATTGTGAATTGTAAATATAATCATTCTTAAAGATAAGTTAGCAAGAATGCAAAATATCAATCGTTAATCATTTTTAATTTATCTTTGTCAAAAAAATTTAGATGCAATTTCTTGTTTATATTTTGGCCTACCCATTACTTTGGCTTATTTCTATACTTCCATTTCCAGTATTTTATCTATTCTCAGATTTTGTCTACTTTCTGATATACAGAGTGATAGGATATCGTACAAAAGTAGTTCGCGCAAATCTGGCGCTTACGTTACCTCATTTGAGCGATGCAGAAAGAAAAGTAATAGAAAAAAAATTCTACAAACATATGTGCGATATGTTTTTGGAAATGATCAAAACGATGAGCATTTCTGCAGAGGAGATGGAAAGAAGATTTCATGTGACGAATATTGATCTTGTTCAGAATTATGCAAAAAAAGGGAAAAGTATCATTCTTGTTGCCTCACATTATGCGAGTTATGAATGGCTTCTAACCACCAATCCAAAACTTGGATTTCAAGGAGTTGCTGTTTATAAAAAACTAGCAAACCCTTATTTTGATAAATTGGTTCGAAAAATCAGAACTAAATACAATACCGAAATGATCGAAACCCGAAAAGCAATTCCAACAATGGCACAGCATCAGCGGGATGGAGTTTTAAGTTTGTATGGTTTAGCAAGTGATCAGTCTCCTAAACTAGATCGAATTTTTCACTCAATGAAATTTATGGGAGTTGAAGTTCCCGTACACACAGGAGCCGAAATGTTAGCAAAAAAATACAATCTGGCGGTTATTATGGTCAAAGTAAAAAAGGTAAAAAGAGGATTTTACGAAGCTACATTTCTTTCTCTTGCTGATAATCCGAAAGAATATCCAGATTTTGAAATTACAGAAATGTATTTAAAAGAAGTAGAAAAACAGATTCTTGAAGCTCCAGAATTTTATTTGTGGACGCACAAAAGATGGAAACACCGAATTGAACAAATTTAATTTTAACACATAGAAACATAGATTTTTGTTGTTCTGTTTAAGATTAAAGAAAAAGCAAGCTTTAACACATAGTTCTCTGTGTATTATTCAAAGTGAAACGCCTTTACTAAGTTCCAAGAAGCTATGTTTCTATGTGTTAAAAATTAATACATTTAAATAGAAAAAGCCTCTTTAGAAATTTTTCCAAAGAGGCTTTTTTATTTCAAAACTGAAAATATTAGATTCCAGCAATTACTTTAATTTCATCAATAATTCGAAGTGCTAATTTATCTGCGGCATCTTGAGAAGGCGCTTCAGTATAAATACGAATAATTGGTTCAGTGTTTGATTTTCTTAAATGAACCCATTCGGTAGCAAAATCAATTTTTACACCGTCAATTGTTGAAATATCTTCGTTTCTATATTTCTCTGTCATTTGAGTTAAAATCGCATCAACATCAATTTGCGGAGTCAATTCAATTTTATTTTTGCTCATGTAATATTCTGGGTAAGAAGCTCTCAAAGCAGAAACTGACATTTTTTTGTTTGCCAAATGCGTTAAAAACAAAGCAACTCCTACCAAACTGTCTCTTCCGTAGTGCAATTCTGGATAGATAATTCCACCGTTTCCTTCACCACCGATAATAGCGTTGTTTTTCTTCATTAATTCAACCACATTCACCTCTCCTACAGCACTTGCTTCGTAGTTTCCGCCGTGTGCATTCGTAACATCTCTTAAAGCACGAGAAGATGACATATTAGAAACTGTATTTCCAGGAGTTTTGCTTAAAACGTAATCAGCGCAAGCAACCAAAGTATATTCTTCACCAAACATTTCTCCGTCTTCGCTGATGAAAGCCAAACGGTCAACATCTGGATCAACTACGATACCAAGATCCGCTTTTTCTTTTACTACAAGCTCAGAAATATCAGTTAAATGTTCTTTTAAAGGCTCTGGGTTATGAGGGAAATGTCCGTTTGGTTCGCAGTATAATTCTACCACTTCAACTCCCATTAATTTTAAAAGTCTTGGAATGATAATTCCTCCCGATGAATTCACTCCATCAACAACTACTTTAAATTTAGCTTCTTTAACCGCTTCAATATCAACCAATGGCAAGTTTAAAACTTCATCGATGTGAATATCCATATAAGCATCGTTAGAAATAATTTCACCTAAACTATCCACATCAGAAAAATCAAAAGCTTCTGCTTCAGCGATTTCAAGGATTTTTGCTCCGTCAGCTCCGCTTAAAAACTCTCCTTTTGCATTTAATAATTTTAAAGCATTCCATTGTTTTGGGTTGTGAGAAGCCGTTAAGATAATTCCACCGTCCGCTTTTTCTAAAGGAACAGCCACTTCAACAGTTGGTGTTGTAGAAAGTCCAAGATCGATCACATCGATTCCTAAACCAATTAAAGTATTCACTACTAAATTATGAATCATTGGTCCAGAAATTCTCGCATCACGGCCAATTACAACAGTCAATTTATCTTTAGCAATATTATTTTTCAAGAAAGTTCCGTACGCCGACGCAAATTTCACTGCATCAACAGGAGTTAGATTATCTCCCACTTTTCCTCCGATCGTCCCACGGATTCCAGAAATAGATTTTATTAGAGTCATTTTGTAAGTATAGGGTTATTTTTTACAAATATAAAAAAGTTGGTGAGATATTAAGATACTAAGGTTCTAAGATGCTAAGTTTCTAAGATTCTAAGATGCCACAATCTCTACTAATTATTTCTTTACGGAAGTTTGAAAACCTTAGTGCCTAAGTACCTCCGAACCTTAGCACCTTTAAAAAAGTTTTTATACATTTACTAAATAACTTAGAATCTAAGCTACTTCGATTCTTAGAAACTTAAAAAAATGAATTTCTTAGCTCACATATACCTTTCTGGAGAAAATGATTTAATTAAAATCGGGAATTTCATGGCTGACGGGATTCGCGGAAAGCAATTCGAGCATTTTCCAGAAGATGTTCAAAAAGGAATTTTACTGCATCGATTCATAGACACTTATACCGATTCTCACGATATTTTTAGAAAAAGCACCAAACGCCTTCATGACAGATACCATCATTATGCAGGAGTTATTGTAGATATTGTTTACGATCATTTTTTAGCTAAAAACTGGGCACAATATTCGGATGAAAAATTAGAACTTTTTGTGAGACGTTTTTATCATTCCTTACATGATAATTATGATATTTTAACCGAAAAAACACAAGGTTTAATGCCGTATATGATTGAAAGAAACTGGCTTGTGAGTTATCGTACAACTGAAGGAATCCAGCATATTTTGACGCAAATGGACAGACGATCTAAGAATATTTCTCAAATGCAATTTGCCGTTGAAGAACTTATTGAGTTTTATGATGAATTTGAAGAAGAATTTACCCTTTTCTTTGAAGAAATTAGAGTACAAGCCAAAGAAAAACTGCTGACTCTCTAGTTAAATTTAATTTTAATGCACATGAAAAAAATTACATTTCTAATAGCGCTTTTTTATCTAAATAGCAGCAATGCACAAGAAGTTATTTCAAAACCAACGGGATTAGTCGTTACAAAAGCAATGGTGGTTTCTGCCCGTGAAGAAGCTTCAAAAATTGGTTCTGACATTATGAAAAATGGAGGAAACGCTTTTGATGCCATGGTCGGGACAGAATTAGCTCTTGCAGTTGCCTTTCCGTTTGCAGGAAATATAGGTGGCGGCGGATTTATGGTTTACAGAAAAGCAAATGGTGAAGTCGGTTCTTTAGATTATCGCGAAAAAGCCCCACTTGCAGCCACAAAAGATATGTTTTTGGATAGCGAAGGGAATGTAATAAAAGGCAAAAGCACTCAAACTGCACTGGCTATCGGTGTGCCAGGGACAATTGCAGGAGTTTTTGCTGTTCATAAAAAATATGGAACCATGCCGATTTCTAAAATCCTCGAACCTGTAATTGCTTTAGCCGAAAGAGGCGTTATTGTTACTAAAAAACAAGAGAAAAGTTTAAAGGATTATCATGAAAGCATTGTAAAAATAAACGGAGAGAATTCGCCAGCATCAAAAACGTACAAGGAAAGTGATACTATAAAATATCCTGCTTTGGCAAAAACCTTACGAAGAATTCAGAAAAAAGGAAGAAATGAATTTTATAAAGGCGAAACGGCAAAGATTTTAGTCCAATATCTGAAAGAAAAAGGCGGTATTATTACTCTGCAAGATTTGAGTAAATACGAAGCCAAATGGAGAAAACCGCTTCAATTTACGTACAAAGGCCTAAAAATAACTTCGATGTCTCCTCCAAGCAGTGGCGGAATTTGTTTGGCTCAAATCTTAAAAATGCTAGAGCCTTATGATTTAGCCAAAATGGGACATAATTCGCCAGATGCCATTCAGGTTATTGTTGAAGCAGAAAGAAGAGCGTATGCCGACAGAAGCTACTTTTTAGGAGATCCAGATTTTGTCAAAATTCCGATGAAAGAGCTATTGGACACAAACTATTTACGTGAAAGAATGGCAAGTTTTAATCCTGAAAAAGCAACTTTATCTGCCGAAATTAAAGAAGGAAAAGTAAATTATGCCGAAAGTACAGAAACCACACATTACTCAATTGTAGATCAATTTGGAAATGCTATTGCCGCTACGACAACTTTAAATGATGGTTATGGTTCTAAATATTATTGCGACGAATTAGGTTTCTTTTTGAATAATGAAATGGATGATTTTAGTGCGAAACCGGGATCTCCAAATATGTTTGGTTTGGTTGGAAATGAAGCCAACAGCATTGCACCGCAAAAACGTATGCTAAGTTCGATGACTCCGACAATTGTAGAAAAAGACGGAAAACTTTTTATGGTAGTTGGAACTCCGGGAGGTTCCACCATTATTACTTCTGTTTTGCAGACCATTTTAAACGTTTACGAATATAAATTAAGTATGCAGGAAGCTGTAAACGCACCTCGTTTTCATCATCAATGGTTGCCAGATTTAATTACTTTTGAACCAAATACTTTTGAAACCAAAACAATTGATAAGCTTAAAGCGAAAAATTATTTAATCAACGAAAAGCCAACTCCAATTATCGGAAAAGTAGATGCCATTTTAGTTTTACCAGATAACAAATTGGAAGCTGGAGCCGATTTTAGAGGAGATGATGCTGCTTCTGGTTTTTAATTGTTTCTTGATTTTATTTTTTTTAAACAAGATTATAATTTAATTTTGTAAGACAGATAATTTTAGAACAGAATGATAAAAAAATATTTCAGACGACTTGAAAGTATAATTGCTTTGGCTCAATCTTTAATGACCCCAAAACAATTTCTTTTTTTATCTAGTGTTTTAACAGGAATATCGTGTGCTTTTGCAGTAATTATTCTTAAAGCATTCGCACACAGCGTTTTCTCTTTCGCTACTTATATTAATGGAATCCTGAAATTAAGTTTCATCAACAGTATTTTGCCTATTATTGGAATTTTACTGACCGTTTTTGTAGTAAAAAAAGTTCTTAACGGAAGCATTCAAAAAGGAACTTCGCAAATACTTTACGCAGTCGCCAAAAAAGCAAGTATCATTCCGAAAAAGCAAATGTATGCGCAGATTGTAACAAGTTCGTTAACAGTTGGGTTAGGAGGTTCTGCTGGTTTAGAGAGTCCGATCGTGATAACGGGAGCAGCTTTTGGTTCTAATTTTGCCCAAAATTATAAACTGCAATACAAAGACAGAACTTTACTAATTGGATGTGGAGTTGCGGCCGGAATCGCTGCAGCATTTAATGCGCCAATTGCAGGAGTGCTTTTTGCCGTTGAAGTTTTGTTGGTAGATGTTAGTATTTCTGCTTTTACCCCTATTATGATTTCTGCTGCTACAGGTGCTTTGGTATCTGCGATCGTTTTAGATGAAACCATTCTTTTGAGCTTTAAAAAACAAGAAACTTTCGATTTTCATAATATTCCTTTTTATATTATTTTGGGAATCCTTACCGGATTAGTGGCCATTTATTATTCGAGAAACTTCCAAAAAGTGGAGCATTATTTTGCCAAACAGCAAATTAACCCTTATAAAAAAGCTTTAATTGGTTCTTCTCTTTTAGCATTATTAATATTTATTTTCCCAACTTTATTTGGTGAAGGTTACGAAAGTATTAGAACACTTTCAGAAACAGATCCAGGAAAATTATTAGATAATACTTTGTTTGCCGATTTTAGAAACAACCAATGGGTGCTGCTTCTTTTTGTTGGCGCTACCATGATGATGAAAGTTTTCGCTTCAGGTTTAACAATCGGAAGCGGTGGAAATGGAGGAAACTTTGCTCCTTCTCTATTCTTAGGTTCTTATTTGGGCTATTTCTTTTCTAAATTGATTACATTAATTGGTTTATCTAAACTTCCAATTACTAATTTCACCATGGTTGGAATGGCAGGAATTTTGAGCGGTTTATTTCATGCGCCGCTGACAGCCATTTTCTTAATTGCAGAGATTACAGGTGGTTACGGACTCATGATTCCGCTTATGATTGTTTCGTCAATCAGTTTTGCTATTTCTAAACGCTACGAAAAGTATTCGCTTGACGTAAAAGGATTAGTTAAAAAAGGACATGTCTTCACTAGCAATAAGGATACGAATATTCTCTCGACTTTAGAGATTGACACCATAATTCAATGCGATTACCTGACTGTTCATCCAGACGAAAATCTAAGCAAATTGGTGGACCTTATTTCGCACTCTAATCAAGTTGTTTTTGCTGTTGTGAATAATGAAAAAGATTTGGTTGGCGTGGTTCATTTTAATGACATTCGCGAAATTATTTTCAATGCTTACCGCGTCAAATACACATTTATCAGAGATGTAATGAAAGCGCCATTAGCAACCATTTCGACCCTTGACAGCATGGAAATAGTAATGAAGAAATTTGAAACTTCAAAGTCAGCTTTCCTGCCTGTTTTAAGAGACGGAAAATATTATGGCTTTATTTCGAAATCAATAGCACTTGAAGCCTATAGAACAAAACTTCGCTCTATGACAATTGAATAAGCTTAATATCGGATAAGTTAAAAATTTTATTTATCCGATATTAAGATGTAAATTTGTCGGTATTATGTGGAATATCGATTTAGAATACAGACCAGAATTTGAATCAACCTTTGAAAGATTGTATCAAAAAAGGCAAGAACTGCAAAACAGCAGACCTCTGCCCACTATTGCATTGAACAAAATACGAGAAAGTCTTGCTCTAGAATGGACCTATAACTCCAATAGTATCGAAGGAAATACTCTTACTTTGAGAGAAACCCAAATGGTTATCCAAGAAGGAATTACCATAAAAGGAAAGTCGCTTCGAGAACATTTTGAAACACACAATCATGACAAAGCGATTGATTACCTCTACTCGATTGTTGATGAAAAGTATAAACTAAGAAGCATAGATATTCTGTCGCTTCACGGCTTGGTAATGCGCTCTATTGAAGAAGATTTTGCAGGAAGAATTCGTAACGGAGGCGTTCGCATTTCTGGAGCCAATTTTATGCCTCCAAATGCCAATAAAGTTTCCGATTACCTAGATGAATTAATTGACTTTATTAATACAAATCCGTTAGGCCTGAACGATATAGAACTTGCAACCATTTATCATCATAAACTAGTCTGGATTCATCCCTTCTTCGATGGTAATGGTCGTACTGTGCGTTTAAGCATGAATTTATTATTGATGCGTTGTGGTTTTCCGCCTGCCATTATCCTAAAAAATGACAGAAAGAAATATTACGAAGCACTGAATCAAGCTAATAATGGCAACTATCAAAAATTAACGCTTTTGATGTGTCAGGCTTTAGAGCGAACACTTAATATTTATTTAGGAGCAATGCCAGGAAGCAGTTATGATTACCAGTCTATCCAAAATATTGTTAGTGAACCTAATACTCCTTATGGTCAGGAATATGTAAGTTTACTGGCCCGAACAGGAAAAATAGACGCCTACAAGGAAGGCCGAAACTGGTACACTACCAAAGAGGCAATAGACAACTATATGGCAACCCGAAAAAGAAAACGCTAATTGATTATTAGCGTTTTTTGTTATTATTTGTAACATAAAGTTTTGCTATCGAGCACTAAAAGAACAAATCAAAGTGGTAACTTTGCGTTTTTGCTCAAAATTATGTTAGATAAAGATAATACTATAGAAGTTCTTGGTGCAAGAGTTCACAATCTAAAAAACATTGATATATCTATCCCGCGTGAAAAACTGGTCGTAATTACCGGTTTGTCTGGTTCGGGAAAATCTTCTTTGGCATTTGATACTATTTATGCTGAAGGACAGCGCCGTTATGTCGAAACTTTTTCGGCGTATGCCAGACAATTTCTTGGCGGTTTAGAACGTCCCGATGTTGATAAAATTGACGGACTTTCTCCTGTGATCGCGATTGAACAAAAAACAACTAGTAAAAGTCCTCGTTCTACGGTTGGAACCATTACTGAAATTTACGATTTCCTAAGACTTTTGTACGCGCGTGGCGCCGATGCCTTCAGTTATAATACTGGCGAAAAAATGGTTTCGTATTCTGATGAACAAATTAAAGATTTGATTATTCAGGATTATAATAAAAAGCGTATCAATATTTTAGCTCCAGTTATTAAAGCCAGAAAAGGACATTACGCTGAATTATTCCAGCAAATTACCAAACAAGGATTTCTGAAAGTTCGTGTAAACGGCGAGGTTCAGGATTTGGTTTCTGGAATGAAATTGGACCGTTATAAAACCCACGATATCGAGATTGTTGTAGACAGAATGGTGATTGAAGATAATGCTGATACTCAAAAAAGATTGTCAGAAAGCATCAATACGGCCATGCATCACGGTGAAGATGTTCTGATGATTTTGGATCAGGATTCTAATGAAGTACGTTATTTCAGCAGGAATTTAATGTGTCCTTCAACGGGAATATCATATCAGAATCCTGAACCGAATTTATTTTCGTTCAACTCTCCAAAAGGAGCTTGTCCGCATTGCAATGGATTAGGTACCGTTCACGAAATCAACGTTAAAAAGATTATTCCGAATCCGAAATTATCAATTAAAGCGGGAGGTTTCGTGCCTCTTGGCGAATATAAATCATCTTGGATTTTCAAACAATTGGAAACCATTGGCGAAAAGTTCGGTTTTAAATTAACCGATGCAATTGAGAAAATTCCTGAAGAAGCCATGACTATGATTTTGTATGGCGGAAAAGATAAATTTTCTATCAATTCAAAAGATCTTGGTGTAACGAGAGAATATAAAATTGACTTTGAAGGAATTTCTAATTTCATCAAAAACCAATACGACGAAAGCGCTACAACCAGCATAAAACGTTGGGCAAAAGATTTTATGGACGAAATAAATTGTCCGGTTTGTGATGGTTCTCGTCTTAAAAAAGAAGCTTTATTTTTTAGGGTAAATGGAAAAAATATCACCGAATTGTGTGATATGGATATTTCTGATTTGACAGCTTGGTTTCAAGAATTAAATAGTCATTTAACTGATAAACAGCTTTTAATTGCTTCTGAGGTTGTAAAAGAAATCAAAGACCGTTTGAACTTTTTGATGAATGTCGGTTTGAATTATTTGGCTTTAAGCCGAAGTTCAAAATCGCTTTCTGGCGGAGAGGCGCAGCGTATTCGATTGGCAACACAAATTGGGTCGCAATTGGTTGGAGTTCTTTATATTTTAGATGAGCCAAGTATTGGTTTGCACCAAAGAGACAACGAAAAACTGATTCAGTCACTAGAACAATTGCGTGACATTGGAAACTCTGTGATTGTTGTAGAACACGACAAAGACATGATCGAAACTGCTGATTATGTAATTGATATTGGTCCAAAAGCTGGAAAATATGGCGGGCAAATCATTAGCACAGGAACTCCGAAAGAAACTTTAGCTTCTGACACGATTACCGCTCAATATTTGAATGGTAAAATGAAGTTTGATATTCCGAAAGAAAGAAGAAAAGGAAATGGCAAATTCTTAAAATTGACTGGAGCAACAGGAAATAATCTTAAAAACGTTTCGATTGAAATTCCGTTGGGTCAGTTAACTTGTGTTACAGGAGTCTCTGGAAGCGGAAAATCGACTTTGATTAATGAAACGCTTTACCCGATTTTAAACGCGTATTATTTTAATGGTGTGAAAAAACCGCAGCCTTATAAAAAGATTGAAGGTTTAGAACATATTGACAAAGTAATTGATATTGACCAAAGTCCGATTGGTAGAACGCCACGTTCGAATCCAGCGACTTATACCGAGGTTTTCACTGAAATCAGAAATCTGTTCACGATGACTTCTGAAAGTATGATTCGCGGTTATAAAGCAGGTCGTTTTAGTTTTAATGTGAAAGGCGGACGTTGTGAGACTTGCGAAGGTTCTGGTGTAAGAACAATTGAAATGAACTTTTTACCAGATGTTTATGTAGAATGTGAAACTTGTCAGGGAAAACGTTTCAACAGAGAAACTTTAGAGATCCGATATAAAGGAAAATCTATTTCAGATGTTTTGGATATGACAGTTGATGAAGCGGTTCCTTTCTTTGAAAATATCCCGAAGATTTATAGAAAAATTAAAACGATTCAAGATGTTGGTTTGGGTTATATTACGCTTGGTCAGCAAAGCACTACACTTTCCGGTGGTGAAGCCCAGCGTATTAAACTAGCGGGAGAATTGTCTAAAAAAGATACTGGAAATACATTTTATATCTTAGACGAACCTACAACAGGATTACACTTTGAAGACATTCGTGTTTTGATGGAAGTAATCAACAAACTGGTTGACAAAGGAAATACAATTCTAATTATCGAACATAATATGGACGTTATAAAATTGGCGGATTATATTATCGATATAGGTCCAGAAGGCGGAAAAGGCGGAGGACAATTGGTTGCTAAAGGAACGCCTGAAGAAGTAGCGAAGAATAAAAAAAGTTATACGGCTAAATTTTTAAAAAAAGAACTAGAATAGAAAAGACATCTTTATCAAAGTTTAAAACTTTGACAAAGATTAAATCTCTTTAATCTACCCTATTAATATGTATCGAACCTACGGTTCTTTTATCTTCGTGTGATCTATCCGACGGATTAAAATCCGTCGCTACAATATGAATCGAGCCGATGGCTCTTTTTAAATCTGAAATTAATATGCGTCACAAAAAGTTTCGTAGAAACGAAGATATTGGAACAACTTTCTTTTCATTTTATCTTTCCGACGGATTAAAATCCGTCGCTACAAAATGAATTGAGCCGATGGCTCTTTTTAAATCTGAAATTAATATGCGTCACAAAAAGTTTCGTAGAAACGAAGATATTGTAGCAACGGATTTTAATCCGTTGAAACCATAGGAACGGAACATTATTTTTCGCATTCAAATTATTCAATAATCTTTTTACTTTTAATACATTGATAATGAATTGAAAAACTGAATTTGATTATTATCATAAGATTACTTCTGGATTATAATTTGTGTTTCCTATAACAATTCTAGAAAAAAGTGTTAATTTAGTGTCCGCTTTTTTTGAAAATGTAGAGTTTTAAAGAAAGATCTTTCAATTGAACCAATTGTTTATTTGAAACCAATTGCCCTAGCCCTGATGGGAGCGGCATCCTTTTTCTGGCTTCTTTAGCCAGGAAAAGATATAGCGGACAGCAGGAAATAGCTACTTCCCACTACGCTCACGATGACAAAAAAAGACATAAATAAAATAATAAATTAAAATACCTAAAATGAGATTAGAAGATTTTGATAATGATGAAGATAGAATAATTCAGGACCGTTTGAAACAAAAAACGTGGAATGAAATTAAAACCAATGACAGCTGGGCAATTTTTAAAATTATGTCTGAGTTTGTAAATGGTTATGAGGCAATGGGACGTATTGGACCATGTGTTTCTATTTTTGGATCTGCGAGAACAAAACCAGATGACAAATATTATTTACTGGCTGAAAAAATCGCTTTCAAAATCAGTAAAGCAGGTTACGGCGTGATTACAGGAGGTGGTCCCGGAATTATGGAAGCTGGAAATAAAGGTGCGCATTTAGGCGGCGGAACTTCGGTTGGTTTGAATATTGAGCTTCCGTTTGAGCAGCATTTCAACCCGTATATTGACCATGATAAAAACCTGAATTTTGACTATTTCTTTGTTAGAAAAGTAATGTTCGTAAAGTATTCGCAAGGTTTTGTGGTTATGCCAGGAGGTTTTGGAACTTTGGACGAAATGTTTGAAGCCATCACTTTGATTCAGACTAAGAAAATTGGAAAATTTCCAATTATTTTGGTTGGAGTTGAATTCTGGTCTGGATTAATCGAATGGGTTAAAACTGTTTTGGTTGAAAAAATGCAAACCGTTAGCCCAGAAGATTTGAATTTATTTAAAATCGTAGATACCGAAGATGAAGTTGTTGAGGCTTTGGATAAATTCTACAAAAAATACGATTTAAGTCCGAATTTCTAAGAATATTAAACCATTTAAGAGATATAAGTAATTATCAGTTTGTTGTGAAAGTCATTCTATCAAATGAACTTACAAGGCTTATATGGTTAAATTTTATAAAATACCGTAAAAATTGAAAGCTGTTTTTTTAAACAGCTTTTTTTATATTATTTTTACAAAAATCCGAAGTCCTAATATGTACGTAACTTAAGTATATCTCGTAATTTTTTAAGCCATTATTTGAAAGCACTTTATAAAATTATTTGCCTCTTTTTAGCTTTATCCTTTTCGATAAAACTAAGCGCACAACATCTCTCTAAGATGGAAGTGGCGGTAAATCTCGAGCTTAAAACACTAAATATTAAACAGGATCTCTCCTATCACAACACTACAAACGACACTCTGGACTCGATTGTTTTGAATGATTGGAATAATGCTTTTGCTGACAAAAACACGCCGCTGGCAAAACGTTTTTCAGATGAATTTTACAGAGGTTTTCATTTGGCAAAAGCTGCCGATAGAGGAAAAACAACCATCATAAACTTAACAGAAACTAATTTTTCTGCTCTGGAATGGGAAAGAAATGCTCAAGATCCTGACTATATTATTGTTAAGTTGAATCGCAGACTTCTTCCTAACGAAAAAATCGATTTACATCTTAATTACATCGTAAAAATACCAAACGATAAGTTTACTCATTTTGGTTTTACTCAAAATGGCGGCATGGCGTTAAAAAACTGGTTTTTAAGTCCTGCGCGTTTTGAAAATGGCTTTTTTGTGAAATACAACAATTTCAATTTAGATGATATTGCTAATGCGGTGAGCGATTATGAAGTTGAAATTAAAATCCCGAATCAATATTTTATTTCTACTGATCTAAATTCGGTTTCAAAAGATACAAGCAATCAGAATTACAGCATTTACTCTTTTTCAGGAAAAAACCGAACTGATTTGAGTCTTTACATCGAAAAACAAAATAGTTTTAGATCCTATGATAATGGCTCTTTACAGGTTTTGACGAATTTGAAAAATAAAAAAATAGACGAAATTCAGAAAGCCATTATTATTAATCGTGTAGTTTCTTATGCCGAAAAATTTATTGGTAAATATCCGCATGAAAAAATAACAGTTTCTCAGTCCGATTATGATCGAAATCCGTTTTACGGTTTAAACCAGCTACCTTCATTTATTAGTCCGTTTCAAGAAGATTTTATATTTGAGATTCAGTTTTTAAAGACTTTTTTGAGCAATTATCTTAAAAATAGTCTCCGTTTAGATCCAAGAAAAGACAATTGGGTGTATGACGGAATCCAGATTTACACCATGATGAAATATATGGAGGAACATCATCCGGACGAAAAAATGCTGGGGAAACTTTCAAAAATGAAACTCTTTAAAAGTTACAATATCACCAATCTGACTTTTAACGAGCAGTACAGCTATTATTATATGCTAATGGCGCGTAAAAATTTAGATCAGCCGCTGGGCGACCCAAAAAACACGCTCATTAAATTTAATGAACAAATTGCTAGTAAATATCGCGCTGGATTGAGCTTGAGTTATTTAGACGATTATCTGAATCAGAATATTGTTCCGGAAAGCGTAAAAGAATTTTACAATCTTAATCAGTTTGGGCAATCGAATCGTTATGATTTTGAAAAAATACTAACTCAAAAAAGTTCGAAAAACATCGATTGGTTCTTTAAAACCATTATCGATTCGAGAGATATTATTGATTACAAATTTTCTCATGTTTCAAAAACAGCAGACAGCGTTAGGTTTTCTGTAAAAAATAAAACTGGAATCTACGCTCCTATTCCGATTTATGGAATCAAAAGGAAAGAAGTAGTTTTTAAAGAATGGATTGAGCCAAAAACAGAAGATTCAGTTTATGAGTTTAGCCGAAAAAATGCAGACAAAATTGTCATTAATTATGACAACGAAGTTCCAGAATACAACCAGAGAAACAACTGGAAATCGCTAAAACATCTGGCACTGAATCGTCCCTTAAAATTTAATTTTGCCAAAGACTTAGAAGATCCAGATTATAATCAGATTTTATATATTCCGACTTTAAATTATAATTATTATGATGGTATAACGCCCGGAATTCGTTTTCATAATAAAACCATCTTAGACAAGCCATTTAATTTTGACATTAATCCAGCCTATTCTATAAAAGCGGGTACCCTTTCTGGATCGTCAGCTTTTTCATGGAATCAATATTATAGAAACAGCACCTTATATAATGTGCGTTACTCGATTAGCCAAAATTATTTCCATTATGCGCCAGACGCAACTTATTTGAGGCTCAATCCGATGGTTGTGTTCCGCATTCGCGAAAAAGATTTTAGAGACAATAGAAAACAGACATTTTTATTCCGTCAAGTAATTGTAAACCGTGAGGCAAGCGATTACATAACAGATAATTCAGAACCAAATTACTCCGTTTTTAATGCTCGTTACGCCAACACAAAAACAGAATTAATCGATCATGTCAACTTTATGACTGATTTACAGTTTTCTAGCGGCTTTGGAAAAGTTTCTGGAGAATTAGAATACAGAAGATTATTTGAAAATAACAAGAAGTTAAATTTAAGATTATACGCTGGAAGTTTTATATACAACAAAACAAATTCAGATTATTTCAGTTTTGGTTTAGACCGACCGACTGATTATTTGTTTGATTATAATTTATTTGGAAGATCTGAAAGTACCGGCTTTTTTAGCCAGCAATATGTGATTGCAGAAGGAGGTTTTAAATCGCAACTTCAGCCTGCATACGCTAATCAATGGATGGCGACCTTAAATGCGAGTTACGCAATTTGGAACTGGGTAGAACTTTACGGAGACATTGGTTTCTTGAAAAATAAACACCGAAGCGAGTTCTTTGCTTATGATTCTGGAGTGCGTTTAAACTTGGTTCCTGACTACTTTGAACTCTATTTTCCTATTTATTCGAATAACGGATGGGAAATATCGCAACCTAGTTACAATGAAAAAATTAGATTTATAATCACTTTCTCACCGAAAACATTAGTTACTCTTTTTACTCGAAAATGGTTTTAATCAAATGAATTTTAAACAAAAACTTGCGAAATTATCAACAAAAATAAATTTTACATAAAAATCACATAAATAAAATACGTAGTTTATGATTTTGAATACAAATAATTAAATTATATTTATTTTAAAGAATTATGATTATTGATTGTTTTTAAGTAATTTCGCGACATAATAACATGACCCTACAAGATTATGATAAAAGAACAAAACAATACTACACTGACATTTGAAGATTTCAAAACTGAGGTATTGAATGACTATAGAATTGCTGTAACAAGCCGTGAATGTAGTCTTTTAGGTCGAAAAGAAGTATTAACAGGAAAGGCTAAATTTGGAATTTTTGGTGATGGAAAAGAAGTTCCGCAGCTGGCAATGGCAAAAGCTTTTAAAAACGGAGACTTCCGTTCTGGATATTATCGCGATCAAACTTTTATGATGGCTATTGGCGAATTAAACGCAAAACAATTTTTCGCTGGTTTATATGGTCACACTGATTTAACTTTTGATCCGATGTCTGCGGGAAGACAAATGGGCGGACACTTTGTAACGCACAGTTTAAACGAAGACGGTTCTTGGAAAGACTTAACAAAACAAAAAAATTCAAGCTCAGATATATCTCCCACTGCTGGCCAGATGCCAAGATTATTAGGTTTGGCACAGGCTTCTAAAATTTACAGAAACGTTGACGGAATCACGAACAAAGATAAATTTTCTGTTAATGGAAATGAAGTTGCTTGGGGAACTATCGGTAATGCAAGCACTTCTGAAGGTTTGTTCTTTGAAACGATAAACGCTGCAGGGGTTCTTCAGGTTCCAATGGTAATGAGTGTTTGGGATGATGAGTACGGAATTTCTGTTCATGCAAGACATCAGACTACTAAAGAAAATATTTCTGAAATTTTAAAAGGATACCAGCGCGATGAAGATTCTAAAGGTTACGAAATTTTTAGAGTAAAAGGCTGGGATTATGCCGAATTGGTTTCGACTTATGAAAGAGCCGGAGCAATTGCGCGCGAAGAACATATTCCGGTTTTAATTCACGTAAACGAATTGACTCAGCCTCAGGGTCACTCTACTTCTGGTTCTCACGAACGTTACAAAAATGCAGATAGACTGGCTTGGGAAAGAGATTTTGACTGTATTCGTCAAATGCGTTTATGGATGATTGCCATTAATATTGCTTCTCCAGAAGAATTAGCAGAAATGGATTTCGAAATTAAAAAAGAAGTCCTTGAAGCTAAAAAAGAAGCTTGGAATTCGTTCATTAATCCGATTATTGAAGATCAGAAGAATCTTTTAAATTTATTGGCTCAAATTGCGGAAGCAAGCAGCAATCATAAAGATAAAATTCAAAAATACATCACAGAATTAAATGCGATAAAAGCTCCTTTAAAAAAGGATATGCTTTCTATTGCTAGAAAAATTCTACGCTTTATTGAAGTTCCAAACAGCAAAACATTATTATCTGACTGGATTACGAATTATATCGGAATAACCCAAGAAAAATTTAGCAGTAATCTGCATTCAGAATCTGCTCAAAATGTACTTTCTGTACAAAAAGTTCTTCCAAAATATGCAGAAAATGCAAAACCAGATTTAGACGGAAGAATGATTTTACGTGATAATTTTGATGCGTTATTTGCAAAATATCCTGAAACTTTAATTTTTGGTGAAGACGTTGGAAATATTGGAGACGTTAATCAAGGTTTAGAAGGCATGCAGGAAAAATACGGAGAACTTCGTGTTGCCGATGTAGGGATTCGTGAAGCGACTATTATCGGTCAAGGTATCGGGATGGCTTTGAGAGGTTTACGCCCGATTGCTGAAATTCAATATTTAGATTATTTACTGTATGCTATTCAGATCATGAGTGACGACTTAGCTACTTTACAATATAGAACGGTTGGAAAACAAAAAGCGCCGCTAATCATTAGAACCCGTGGGCACCGTTTGGAAGGAATCTGGCATTCTGGTTCTCCAATGGGAATGATTATCAACGCAATTCGCGGAATTCACGTTTTGGTTCCGAGAGACATGACACAAGCAGCTGGTTTTTATAACACTTTGTTAGAATGTGACGAACCTGCATTGGTTATTGAATGTCTTAATGGATACCGTTTAAAAGAAAAAACGCCACTAAATTTTGGTGAATTTAAAACACCAATTGGAGTGATTGAAACTTTAAGAGAAGGTTCTGATATTACTTTGGTTTCTTACGGTTCAACATTGAGACTGATTATGCAAGCGGCTAATGAATTGGCTGAGATAGGAATTGAGTGTGAAGTAATTGATATTCAATCTCTGCTTCCATTTGATATTAGTAAAGACATTGTAAAGAGCGTTGCTAAAACAAATCGCCTTTTAGTAATTGATGAAGACGTTCCCGGCGGAGCTTCGGCATTCATTTTACAGCAGATTTTAGAAGAGCAAGATGCTTATAAATACTTAGATAGCAAACCACAGACTTTAGCAGCTAAAGCGCACAGACCTGCTTACGGTACTGACGGTGATTATTTCTCTAAACCTTCTGCAGAAGATATTTACGAGAAAGTTTACGACATGATGCATGAAGTTAATCCTTCTCAATATCCAAGTTTGTATTAAGATTTTAGATTTTTACATATAAAAAAACGCTTCTATGGAGCGTTTTTTTGTTGTCTTTACCCAAAGTTTGTCATTTCGACGAAGGAGAAATCTTCGTGAGAAACTCCACAAAGATTGGTTCATCGTTACGGAGCTACTTGCGAAGATTTCTCCTTCGTCGAAATGACAAGATTGCGGAATATACTAAGCGCAAAACTTTGTCAAAGTCTGAAACTTTGACAAAGTTCTACTACGTTTTACAATCCAAAGTTTTTCTTTTCAACAAGATTACATTAAAAGCAATCAACAATTAACAATTAACCATTAACCATTAACAATTAACCATCAAAGATCGCGTAGCATCGCCCTCGCTCTTTCCAAATCTTCAGCCGTATCAATTCCGATTCCTACATGGGTGGTTTCGACCATTTTGATGCGTTTTCCGAATTCTAAATATCGTAATTGTTCTAATTTTTCAGAAGCTTCTAAAGATTTCATTGGAAGACTGTAAAAGTCCAATAAAGCTTGTTTTCTGAAAGCGTAAATTCCAATATGTTGAAAGTATCGCACTCCAACATTTTTTTCTCTTGGATATGGAATTACAGAACGAGAAAAATACAATGCAAACTGCGACTGATCTACCACAACTTTTACATTGTTTGGATTATTGATTTCTTCTTCATCTGTGATTTCACGCATTAACGAAGCCAAATCAACCTTTTTGTCCGTATCGTTTTTAAAAACTGAAATCACTTGCTCTAATGGTCCTGCTTCTGTAAAAGGTTCGTCGCCTTGCACATTTACAACAATATCAACATCAAGGTTTTCAACGGCTTCAGCGATTCGGTCGCTTCCAGATTCGTGTTCTTTGATGCTCATAATTGCTTTTCCGCCATTTGAAACAATTTCGTTAAAAATTAAATCAGAATCGGTTACTACAAAAACATCATCGAACAATTTTGTTGAAACTGCTGCTTCGTAAGTTCTAAGAATTACTGTTTTTCCTCCTAAATCTTGCATTAGTTTTGCGGGAAAACGTGTTGAAGCGTATCGCGCGGGAATTACTGCTATTATTTTCATTGTTTTAGTGATTGCGAGGAACGAAGCAATTTCATTTCTCTAAGTTATTTTTATTTTTTGCGAACCTCTGCGATATCTTTGTGTGACTTTGTGTTACGAGCTCTTTCACAGAGATTTAACAAGATCTCACAAAGATTCTCAAAAGCTAGCTATATCACATAATTTTTACCGAAGTCATACTTAACGAACCTGCTAATAATTTGTCGTTAAATAAATCTAATTCATCGGTTTTATCTTTTAAACCTAAAGTATATAATAACGGAAGATAATGTTCTGGTGTTGGAACAGCCAATTGAACGGCTTTGTTCATTCTTTCGAAATCAATTAAAGGCTGGAAATTTCCATCTAACAAATAGTTGTTTACGGTTTCACGAGCTTCAATCGCCCAATCGTAACCGTAATTGTCTTTATCAAAATTTCTAAAATCGACCATTCGGAGATTGTGGACAATATTTCCGCTTCCGATGATTAAAACGCCTTTATAACGAAGCGCTTGAAGTTTTTGAGCCAACTCAAAATGATATTGTCCCGATTTTGTATAATCAATGCTTAGCTGAATTACAGGAACATCTGCATTTGGATACAAATGTTTGATAACGCTCCAAGCTCCGTGATCCAGACCCCAATGTTCGTCTAATTCGACCATAACTGGATCGAGAATCTTTTGTGTTTCAAGAGCCAATTCCGGACTTCCTTTTGCGGGATATTGTACATCAAAAAGCGCTTGAGGAAAACCTCCAAAATCATGAATGGTTCTAGGCATTTCCATCGAAGTGACTTTTGTCCCTTTCGTAAACCAGTGAGCAGAAACGCATAAAATAGCATTGGGCTGCGGCAATGTTTTGGCTAAATTCCGAAAACCCGCCACAAATTGATTTTCTTCAATCGCATTCATAGGGCTTCCATGCCCTAAAAACAGAACCGGCATTTTATCGGTATTCGAAAACGCTGATGAAATCGAATGTAAGTCGTTTAGTGTTGTCATTGTTTAGATTTTTTTTGCCACAGATTAAAAGATTAAAAAGGATTTCTAAAAAGTCTTATCCTATATGATTTATAAATCTGTGCGAATCATTTTAATCTGTAGCGAAAATTTTAATCTTCGAAACTTTCGTCTTTAAATCCTATCAAATATAGTTTATTTTTAGCACGCGTCATCGCAGTATAAAGCCATCTAATATAATCTGTATCAATGCCGTTTGGTAAGAATGGCTGTTCGATAAAAACGGTATTCCACTGTCCTCCTTGCGATTTGTGGCAGGTTATGGCGTACGAAAATTTCACTTGTAATCCGTTAAAATACTCGTTTTCTTTTACCTTTTGAAATCTTTTGTATTTAGTCGACTCATCTTCATAATCTTTCATTACTTCTTCATACAAACGATTTGATTCTTCGTATGTTAAAGAAGGAGATTCGCTTGTTAAAGTATCTAAAATCAAAACCGTTTCAAATGGTTTTTGCTGAGGATAATCGACCATTCTGATTTTCACTTTCGCAAACTTAAATCCGTATAATTCTTTGATTCCGAAAAGTTCCAGCACTTCTATAATATCTCCATTGGCAATAAATCCGGCTTCATCGGTTTCTTTTAGCCAGAAATAATTGTTTTTCACGACCATTAAGAAATCGCCAACGGAAAGCTCACTTTCTTTAAATAAAATTCGGCTTCTAATTTGCTCATTATATTGATTGGCGCGTTTATTTGAACGAACAATAAAAGCAGTATCTTCAATACTCCAATTGCTGTACGCCGTATTAATAGCGTCTTGAATATCGTAACCATCAGTCAGACGAACAATGTCTTTAAACTTCTTTACATTGAATTTAAATTCGGTTATAAAGCTCTCTTTCAGCAATTCACGCAATTCTGTAGCATTGTATAAAATTCCCGAACTTTCTTCCTGACGCATAACTTCATCCAATTCGATATGTTCGATTTCTTTGTCATAATGAATACCTAAAGTCTGAATATCAAGCGCTGGACTTATATCTAAATTTACTGGAGGCAACTGCGCCGTATCTCCCAAAAGAATCATTTTGCAATTGTTTCCCGAATACACATAATTGATCAAATCGTCCAAAAGTGAACCGCTGTCTAATGTGCTGTCTGAAATCATAGAAGCCTCATCAACGATAAAAATGGTGTTTTTATGTTTGTTGACTTGTTTCGTAAACGCTACTCCCCCGCCAGAAGATTTCTTCGGAAAGTATATTTTTTTATGAATTGTAAATGCCGGATTATTCGAATAATTGGCAATTACTTTTGCCGCACGTCCCGTTGGAGCTAGCAAAACATATTTTTTGTTAATATCGCCAAGATTATTAACAATCGTAGAAATGACGGTAGTTTTTCCCGTTCCAGCATATCCTTTCAAAACGAAAATCGTATCGTTTTTAGGTTCAGTTAGGAAGATTGCAATTTTCTGAAAAAAAATATCCTGTTTGTAAGTTGGCGCAAAAGGAAATCGTTTTTGTAAAGTACCGTAAAACTGTGCAGAATTCATAAAGTGTTATTGAAATACAAAGTTCGGCTTTTTTAATGGCAATTTCAACTTTAAATAGTTTGCAAACCATATAAGTGATATAAGATAATTTAAGAAGAATACGCAATTGTACGCTGATAACGCTGATTCGCTATCGCGAATACGCTGAAAAAGGCGGATTTGAGCTACTAATTAAAAAATCCGTGCAAATCTGCGTCTTCGCGATAGCGAATTCGTGTCATCCGCGTTCTAACACATTGAGCATAAATGATTTTAAAATGAACTTATATGGTTCAAAAAAACATCTAACCAAACTTTTTCTTAACCTTGTTTTAAACTTAGATTCAAATTGTTTTTTGAAATTGCAATTATAATTGTTCCTTTTTAATTTGTAAGTTTGTGGTCGCTTAAATTCTTTCTTGATTTAAAACAGGTAACGAATTGTAAATCAACTATGTCATTACAAAACACTAACATTACTTCAAAAAATTACAGAAAACTTTCAATTCAGGTTTCGCTGACTGGATTTTCATATTGCTGTTTTGATACTTTAAATAATATCATTACTTCCTTTAAAGAAATAAAGTTTGATACTTCTAATAAAACTCGAATTGAAGATTTATTCAATAATGCTTTTAAAAGCAATCCTGAATTAAAAAATACGTATGATGAAGTGATGGTTATTCATAACAATAACTTTTCAACTTTTGTTCCGACTGCTTTGTTTGATGAAAATTACTTGGGAAGTTATCTGCAATACACCACAAAAGTATTTGAAACCGACTTCTTTACTTTTGATCAAATACCTAATTATCAAATGAATTCGGTTTATATTCCGTTTGTGAATATCAACAATTTCCTTATCGATAATGTGGGTTCTTTTGATTATAAACATGCTAACAGCATTTTGGTCGAAAAGCTTTTGGACAGCTCACGAAATAACGACGACAAGAAAATGATCGTCAATTTTAATCCAGGGAATTTTGAAATTATCATTGTACAGAATCAAAAACTTTTGCTGTTTAATTCGTTTGAATACAATACTCCAGAAGATTTTATCTACTACATTTTATTTACAGCTGAGCAAATGGGCATGAATCCGGAAAGTTTCAAATTAGAACTTTTAGGAACGATTTCAGAAAATGATCCGTTTTATGCGATTGCTTACAAATATATACGCCATATTTCATTCTTAGACGTTTCAAAACTGCAAGAAAGAAACAGCTTTACATCGGCTCAAAATCAAAAACATTATATCTTATTTCAATCATGAGAATCATTTCAGGAAAATACAAAGGACGCAGAATTTTTCCGCCAAAAAATCTGCCTGTAAGACCAACGACTGACATGAGTAAAGAAGCATTGTTTAATGTTTTGAATAATCATTTTAATTTTGACAGTTTAAAGGTTTTAGATCTTTTTTCGGGAACGGGCAACATCAGTTATGAATTCGCTTCACGCGGAAGCGCTCCAATTACTTCGGTTGATGGCGATTTTGGATGCGTTAAATTTATCAAACAAGTTTCGTCAGAATATGATTTTGATATTGCGGCAACTAAAAGCGATGTTTTTAAATTTTTAGAAAATGCTAAAACGACTTACGATATTATCTTCGCTGACCCGCCTTACGGCTTAGATCAGGCTACTTTTGAAAAAATTGTCCTAACGGTTTTTGAAAGAGATTTATTGGAAGAAGATGGAATGATGATTATTGAACATTCAAAATATACAAAGCTGGATCACATGATTAATTTTTCGTTCCAGAAAAGTTATGGAGGTTCGTTTTTTAGTTTCTTCGAATTGAATTCGACCGACGATGATGAAGAACTACCGCATGATGTTTCTAAAAAAGACTCTGAAGAAGACGAAGGATAAACTTTTTTAATATTTCAATTTTTGAAATTCCAAATTCCAATCTCGTGCAGAAATTGGAATTTGGCCCCAAAGCTTCGGGATTATTTTGAATTTTCACTTTCGTTTTCCCAAGGTTGAAACCTTGGGCTATGTTAAAAATAGAACTCTACAAAAAATATTTCACCCCTACAGTGCTCTTTTTCGAATTACTACTGCATCTCTATAAATATTCCGTCCCGCTGGGACTTACTAAACATTCTCAAGCTCTGGAAGAGCGAAATATTATAGATAAAATATAAACGCAATCTTAAAAAGCTCCAGCGGAGCGACATATTTCTCATGCTCCTTAAAAATAGCTCAAGACAAAAAGCAAAAGGGCAAGGAGTAATTTTAAAGGCAGATATAAATTCATTTAAAAATTAAATTGGGTTAGCATAGCTGCAAAAATGCTTTGAAAACTCCTTTCTGAAAGTTAATCGTAGGTTAATGCAAGGTTAATCTGCTATTTGATTCTTAAAAACTGTATTTTTGAATCAGCTTTTCAAACCATTATGAAACAAAGAATCAATTTATTAATCGCATTTTCTGTCGTAGCGCTTTTTGTTCTTATGACGGTGCAATGTTATTTGGTAAAGACGGCTTACGAATATAAAGTGGCGCAATTTCATACGCAGATTAAGAACGAAATCGGCGCAATAACAAACAATTATAGCGATATCGATTCGGCATTGGTTTCTAGAAAAGAACTGCTTTACAAGAGCCTTTCAGAAAAATATATGAGAGGAAAGAAGAGCAAATTGGATATTAAAAATGGTGTTTTGAATACTCATTTTCAGAATATCATAACTCAGAAAATTCAAAGAAAATTTGAGAGAGATTTGCCCGATTTTAAAATTGATTTTGCTATTGTCCTAAACAAATTTATTCTCTATAAAAACGAGCAGGAAACAGATACTATTTTCTCTGAAAAACCTTTTATTCAAAACAAATTATACGGAAATCTTTCTTCTTTAAACCATGCTTTTTTAGTTAGAAGTTATGTCAGCACCACAAACGGAACTTTTGAAAATGAGGAATATAAATTATTGACTGAAGATTCTATGTACGTTTCTGTAATCGATTGGGAAATGATTATTCTGAGACGAATGACATTTATCCTAATTCTCTCCTTCTTCTCGATTGCAACCTTAATCGGGCTTTTTGTAATTGCGATTAGAGCTTTAATTAAACAGAAAAAAGTAAGCGACGTAAAAACCGATTTCATCAATAATATTACGCACGAACTGAAAACGCCTTTGGCAACTTTAGGAATTTCGACAAAGATTTTAGCTCAGAAAAACATTCGTGACAACGATGAAAATTTCAATTCGATTGTAAATACTATTTCTCGCCAGAATAATCGCCTCCAGAATTTGATTGATCAAGTTATGGCTAATTCATTGGCAGAAAACGAAATCGAATTACAGAAAGAAAAAATTGAAGCCGAAGATTTTCTCCTTTCTATTGTAAATGATTTTAAAATTACTTTTCCGAAAATTACACTTAAAACCGATTTTCAGACAGAGAAAACTATTTTGGTTTTGGATAAATTCCATTTGACAACTGCCTTTCTGAATGTTTTGGAAAATGCTGTTAAATACGGCTCAAGCACGATTACAGTAAAAACAAAAATTATCGAAAAACAATTCTCAATCAGTTTTGAGGATGACGGAATCGGAATTGCCAAAAACAAACAAGCCTTTCTTTTTGAGAAATTTTATCGTATTGAACAAGGAAATCTGCACAATACAAAAGGTTTAGGTTTAGGATTGTATTATGTTGACCAAATCGTAAAAGCGCATCAGGGTTCTGTAAATGTGATTAGTGATTTAGGAAAAGGAACCCAATTTACTATTTTATTAAAAGTTTAATTCCCTTATTTTGAAAAGATTACTTTTAGCCGAAGACGATTTTGACTTTGCGGCGATTTTAAAACAATATCTAGAATTGCATCAATTTGAAGTAATCTGGGCAGAAAACGGCGAAATCGCTTTGGACTATTTTAAAAACCAAACGTTTGATATTTGCATTTTTGATGTCATGATGCCCAAAATGGACGGATTTTCATTGGCTGAAAAAATAATTAATATCAATCCGGAAATTCCGTTTATTTTCTTGACAGCGAGAAAGTTGAAAGAGGACAAAATCATTGGCCTAAAACTGGGCGCAGATGATTATATCGCAAAACCCTTTGAAGTTGACGAATTGGTGCTGCGTTTGCAGAATATTCTAAAAAGAATTGAGCAAAAAAGAAGTCTTGAAGGCAATAATATAATCGAAATTGGTTCGTATATTTTTGATAATGAACGTTTAACTCTTAATAATAAAAATCATGTTCAGCAGCTTACAGAAATGGAAGCTTCTCTTATTGAATATTTATATTTGAACCATAATCAGTTATTAAAAAGAGATCAGATTTTAATGTCGGTTTGGAAAAAAGACGATTATTTCTCAGGTAGAAGTATGGATGTTTTTATTAGCCGACTTAGAAAATATTTTAATTCAGACCCTAAAATCAAAATTGAAAGTGTTCGAAATATTGGATTAGAATTTAAAATAGAAAAACCTTGACGAATCAAGGTTTTTCTATTTTTTATTTGATAACCCAACCCAAAGTAAAATTACTAACAGGCACAAAATCTGTATCATATTTATCGAAGTTCACTCCTGGCCCAATATTAAATTCTAAATTAAATCTCCCTTTGTATGTTCGCTGCAGCCCCCATAACGCGGCAACTGTAAATGATCCCACATAATTTCCGTATTTATCATTTGTTGAAATCGAAGGAAAGTTATAAAGCGCATTCGCTGCAATATAATTTCCTGAATTAAAAGCTGTTCTTTTTCCTTTAGCAGCTCTTTTTTCTAAATTATAATAATGACGAAATTGTTCATTAATTAACGGAAAAAGATAAAAATTACCTTCATCATAATAACTATTGTATCGGTATCCCAAACCTAATGCAGCTTCTGAATAAAGTGTATTTTTTGTCGAAAATGCATGTTCATACACAAAACCGGGAAACAGCATATTAATTTTAAACTGATTTCTAACAGAAACGGAAGCTTCTTCTTGTGCCTGAATTGCAGTAAACGAAATAGTAAATAAGAATAATAAAAAATAATTTTTCTTCATTGTTTTTCAATTGGTTAGTTGGCTGCAAAAATAATATTTAAATGATACGAACTATTGAAAGACAAAATTATTTTCTTACAAATTTCATTATTAAGATCATGTAATTTTTCTAAACAATTGTATAACAACATTTAAACATTCTGATTTTAAATTTGTTATAGAACTTTTAAATTTAACAATCATGAACCTAAAAAGATTTTTCGGTGGGTTACTTACAATCCTCGGAATTGTAGGACTTATTTATACAGCCGTTATTTTTGCCGGCACGTCTGGAGAAACCAGAGATGTAAAATCACTTATTATTTACGGAATATTAGGAATTGTCTTTTTCATGTCGGGCATTAGTCTGGTGCGAGCTACGAAAGATGAAGCTTAATTTTAGATGCAAAGTGACAAAGTGACAAAGGTGCAAAGTTTTACATTCTTTGTCACTTTGTTACTCTGTTGCTTTGTTAGTTAAATCCAATTCTGTAAAATCCCTTTCTGTTTTCGAAATTATTATCGTCGCAACAGTGTTTCCTATTAAATTGGTAATCGCTCTCGCTTCACTCATAAATTTGTCTACGCCCAATAAAAATGCCAATCCTTCAACTGGAATTTTATGCAAAGCGGTTAAAGTCGATGCTAAAACGATAAATCCGCTTCCTGTTACTCCCGCTGCACCTTTCGAAGTAATCATCAAAATTCCGATAACAGTCATTATTTCGAAGAAACTCAAATGCACATCATACAATTGCGCGATAAACAAAACGGACATTGAAAGATAAATAGAAGTTCCGTCCAAATTAAAAGAATAACCCGTCGGAATCACCAGTCCCACAACCGATTTACTGCATCCCATTCTTTCCAATTTGACCATAATACTTGGCAAAGCTGCTTCAGAAGAGGAAGTTCCTAAAACCAACAGAAGTTCTTCTTTAATATATTTTAAAATCGAAAAAATACTTATTTTGTAATATCTCAAGATACTTCCCAGAACTAAAAAAACAAAAAGCGCCATAGTCAAATAAACGCAAAGCATCAGTTTCCCAAGCGGAATCAAAGTTGCTAAACCAAATTTTCCTATTGTATACGCCATTCCGCCAAAAGCACCAATTGGCGCGAGATACATGACATATTTTAATCCAAAGAAAACCACTTTAGAAAATCTTTCTAAAACCAAAATTGTCTGTTCTCTTTTCTGATAAAAATTCAATGCGATTCCGCAAATAATCGCCGCTAATAAAACCTGAAGCGTAAAATTAGATAAGAAAAACTGCAGCCAAGAAAAATCCTTTGCTGCTCCATTTGTATATTGGCTTGCATCACCAAAAGTCAAACCCGATTTATCAATTTTTCCAGGTTTAAAGATGTAAGCAACTGCGACACCAATTGCCAGCGCAACAGTCGAAACCACTTCAAAATAAGTTAATGCTTTAACACCAATTCGGCCTACTTTCTTTAGATTTCCCATTCCAGAAATTCCTAAAACGATCGTCAGGAAAATAATCGGACCAATAAAAAGAGAAATAAGCTGAATAAATTTCTTTCCAAGAAACTCCATTTTCACGCCATTTTCGGGAGAAAAATGTCCAAGTAAAATTCCTGAAATAATAGCAATTAAAACCCAAAACGTAAGATTCGTTACAACAGTTCTAAAAAGACTTTTTTTAACTTTCGAAGAAGTATTTGGAGTGGCAGTATTCATGAAAACAAGTTAGATAGTTTCACAAATATATAAAAAATGCAGACCTGTAAGCCGGATTCTGTTCTTGTCTTATTTTGCAACAAAACAATACCTTATCATTTATCTAGATCCAGCATTGCTACTGGACTCAATCTACCTACCCTTCGGCAACGAACGAGAAGCCCTTAAATGCCGATATACTTGGTATTTCACCGCATAGAGTTTACCTGGTTTCACTACAGCATTACCTGTACATACTTTCTGCTGCACTTGTCCTAACTCCGATAAATCGGAGCCGACGGGCGTTACCCGCTATGCTTCTCTATGGTGTCCGGACTTTCCTCCCTCCGCCGAGGCGGACGACGATAAGGCGGTCTGCGCTGCAAAAGTAGCGATTTCAAAACTAACAATAATGATTTTAAATTTCAGTTTTTATGAATTTAATCCTAACATTTTAATTTTAAAATAGTTATCTTTAAAAATCTATAATTTAAATTCAGTTATCATGAAAAGAATGTATCATTACGCAACTGTTTCAAAAGCTTTAGATCAATTGAATGAGAAAGGATTTACGTGCGATTTTAATCGAAATGCAGAGGCGATTAGAAAGAATCCTGAGAAATTTGAAATTGTTCATGTGTATCGATACGAGGGCGAGTCAGACCCAGCAGATGAGGCAGTTGTATACGGAATTAAGTCGACTTCGGGAAAAAAAGGAGTTTATGTTGCTGGCTTTTCGGCCGATTCAGATCAGGAAACAGCAAAATTTTTATTTGATTTAAGCATAAGAGGAAGATAATTTTCAGGAGCTATTCCCGCTATCCGTTCCAATCTTTTGTGGCGAACCCCGCCACAAAAGGATTTCCACTTCTATCGGGGCTAAGGCAAGCGGTTTCAGAAGAAAAAATCTTTTAAATCAAGTAAGCAAAAAAAATAATTTAATAATCTTTCATTCTGAGAAACTAAGGAATCTTAGTTTCTCAGAATGAATAAAAATAAAAAGTCCATACAATGACGGACTTTTTAAAACAACATAACATTAGTATTACACTGTAGGTATTTTCAATTTCCAACCCGGCTGAATTAAATCAGGATTAGAAATAATATCTTTATTGGCTTCAAAAATATCTTGCCATGTAACTCCATACGCTTTTCCAATTTTCGAAAGAGAATCACCAATTTCAACTGTATATTCTCTAGAAACGCCTTCTTCCACTTGAATATTCATTACCACATCAGCAGATCTATATTCAGGATCTAATTTTTCATAAGCATTCCAAAGCTTTTCTTTGTCTGCCGCTGTTTCTGCTGTACCGTCAATATATAGCACATTGCCTTGTTCTCTTACTTCCAAATTTGTGATCGCTAATTGTGAAGCCAAATCTGTTACTTCTCTGTATTTATCTTGTAAACTCATATCCTGTTATTTTACGACCAATTTGTTATCTACTTTTTTAGGTTTCAGTTCTTGAATGCTTTGCATTAAAGATTGTAATTTATCTTTCTTAATTTCTCCAGAAAGAGTTACAACACCACCAACAACCGTTGCGCTAACGCCATCGTAAGAATCTACAACTTTGTGGATAGATTTGTCTAATTCCGCATCCGAATTAATAACTACAGTTGCCGCAGCAGGCTCCTGATTGGCTCTCGCAAGTTCGCAAGTATTTACAACAGATTTTACACCTTTGGTTGCTCTTACGCTTTTTTCGATATTTTTCTTGTAAATCTCGTCTTCGCAAGTTCCGGCTATTGTTGCAACACCATCATGTACAGCAACCTGTATAGATGTATCGCCAAGTTTTTCTCTAATTGCTTTTTCAATATCGGCATCGTTAGGTTTACATGATACCAAAGCAGCACTAAGGCACATTCCTAATAAAATGGATCTCATTTTCATAATACTATCTTTTAATAATTAACTTTTTTAAAATTAAAGAGATTAAGTATCAAAAGATTATATGATGTTGGGGTGAGTTTTATAAGTTTTTCAGTAACTGGAAATATGTAATTAATTTTAAAGTTTATTTTTCAAGTCCATTCTTCCATGAAGTATTCTGATTATCTCAATTTCCTTATTTGAAATAATCTGATAAAAAATTATATGCTCATTAGATTTATAACCTAATAATTTTGGAGTAACAATATCATATTTCTTACCTACATTAGGGTTTTCTGCAATTTCTTGACAAGAACTCAGTAATAAAAGATAATATTTGTTAGCTTGATTTTCTGACCATTCCTCGTATGTATAATTCCAAATATCTTCCAAATCTTCAACAGCCTTATTTGTCAAATAATATTTAGCCATTTAATTTCTTTTTCGCTTTTAAAATCTCGAGATGTTTTTTAGGATCAAAGTTCTCAACTCTCCCACTATCTATTCCTTCCTTAACAGCTTTTTTTAGAATAAATAATTTATTTTCTTCTTCTTCCAATAGACGTAAACCAGCCCTAACAACTTCACTTGCATTTTTAAATCTTCCTTCTGAAAGACTATTTTCAATAAAACTTTCAAAATGACTTCCTAATGATATTGATGTATTTCTTCCCATTTTGTTTTTTTAACAAAGTTACCAATTTTTGGTATATTTATTAATAATTAATTGTTGTTCATCTATAAATTATCAGCTCCCAAGTTTCCCATACCTCTGTTGTTCAGAAAAATATATGATGATTGTTTTTCCATTTTTTCTATACGGATAAAACAATTCATAAGTTCCATTACTTGAGCTATATCTTATTTCATCGCTATTTTTGTTAAAAACTTCGTTCAGATAAATTCTTTCTTCTTTCGTGGTTTGATAAATATAATTTACTTTCTGCGGCTGTATTGTATCATTATCCAAACCTTCATTATAATAAGCGTTAAAACCAAGAAAAACAGACGTGCCCTTAATTGAGTCTTTTACAATTAAGGTTACAACTGGAAAGTTTTTGTCTGTCTGAGATAAAACTCTTAAAATTCCTGTTGTTTCCTTAATGTACGATTTAGAAAAAGTGTAGTTCAAAAGTTTATCGCTATTTGGCTTATTCGATTCTACAATTGATTTAGCAGAACTGATTAGCATCTTTTCTTTTTTTTGCGAAGTCAAATAATCGCCACCAAAAAGTACAATTAGTATTAAAGGAAAAATTAAAAGCAAGGTGACAAACTTGCGTCTGTTTGATTTTGGATTTATTTCGTCTTCATTTTTCCTTTCAGCAATTCTTGTCAAATTAAACATCAAATTGACAATCAGAGATCCAGCCATAAGAGCAAGAATTCCGAGGATACTCAAATAAAAACTTTCGGTCATGTTTTCTCTAAACACTTTTAGTCCGAAAACCTGAATTACAATAAAAGTAAACACCCAATACACTAATAAAAGTATAGATGCAATTCCGATAATATTACTTAATCTGACAATTTGTTTTGCGTTCATTTTTTCTAATTAATAATAAATAAGCTACTAATGTTTTTGCAATAAAACTATTACTTTTTTTTGAAATCTAAGAGAAAATATTTTTTTCATTCTACTATTCAACCACTTAAAAATGTTTCGATTTTTAAATTTTTAAATCATTAAATTATACTTTATATTTGCTATCGAATAAAAAAGTATATGGAACAATTTGTAGTATCGGCACGTAAATATCGCCCGCAGACCTTTAAGGATGTTGTGGGGCAAAAAGCCATTACCAACACTTTGTTGAATGCTATAGAAACCAATCACTTAGCTTCTGCACTTTTATTTACAGGACCACGTGGAGTTGGTAAAACTACTTGTGCGCGTATTCTGGCTCGAAAAATAAATCAGCCTGGATATGACGATCCTACTGAAGATTTTGCGTTTAACGTTTTTGAGTTAGATGCTGCATCGAATAACTCGGTTGATGACATTCGTAGTCTTATCGATCAGGTTCGAATCCCACCACAAACTGGACAATACAAAGTATATATCATTGACGAGGTCCACATGTTGTCTTCGGCCGCTTTTAATGCTTTTCTTAAAACATTAGAAGAACCGCCAAAACATGCTATTTTTATTTTAGCAACAACAGAAAAGCACAAAATCCTTCCAACGATTTTATCTCGCTGTCAGATTTTTGATTTCAAAAGAATTACAGTAAAAGATGCTAAAGAACATTTGGCTGACGTTGCTGAAAGTCAAGGAATCGTTTTTGAAGATGATGCATTGCACATTATTGCTCAAAAAGCAGATGGCGCGATGCGTGATGCTTTGTCTATTTTTGACCGTGTAGTTTCGTATTGCGGAACCAATTTAACACGTCAAGCCGTAACTGAAAACTTGAACGTTTTAGATTACGAAACTTATATTTCGATTACCGATTTACTTTTAGAAAATGAAATTCCGAAGCTTTTATTGGCTTACAACGACATTCTTGCAAAAGGTTTTGATGGGCATCATTTTATTGCTGGTTTAGCTTCTCATTTTAGAGATTTATTGGTGAGCAAAACACCTTCAACTATTTCTTTATTAGAAGTTGGAGAACAAGCACAGCAAATGTATGCGGCTCAATCACAGAAATGTTCTCAGGAATTTTTATTAAAAGGAATTGACATTGCAAACGACTGCGATTTAAAATACAAATTAAGTCAGAATCAACGACTTTTAGTTGAATTATGCTTGATGCAATTGGCCTCTATCAACTTTGATGGAGAAAAAAAAAAGCTGAGCAATTCATAATTCCACCCGTTTACTTTAAAAACGGAGGCTATTCTATTGTTGAAGTCGAAAGCCCAAAGTCAAAAGTTGAAAGTTCTATAGTAACGGAAAATCAAGCTTCTACAGCTGTAACTGAAAATAAAACAGTCGTTTCTCCACCACAACAACTTGCCGAAGTTCCAAATGTTCAAACTCCAGAAGCTCCAAAAGCTGAGACAAGCGGTACTCCAAAGGTTTCTGCTTTTTCTCTTGCTAGTATTCGCAAGAAAAAAGAATTGGAAGCCAGCGGTAAATCATACGTTAAACCTACTTCTGTTTTACTAACTGAGGAATTTAACGAAACCGATATGCGTCTTCATTGGAATAAATACGCGGAACGTTTAGGTGAAAAAGGCCTTAAAATTATGGAATCGATTCTATTGATTAGTGATCCTGTTCTAAATGGCACAACAATTACTTATGAATTGCCAAATGAAGGTTCTAAATTGGATTTTGAAAGTCAGATGAATGGTTTATTAGGCTATTTAAAAGGGCATTTACATAATCATGATATTACAATTGAAGTAGTTGTGAACGAAGAGATTAAAACAGTAAGAGCTTTTAATGATCAAGATCGATACAATCGTTTCTTAGAAATCAATCCAAACATTGAACTTTTGCGTACAACATTTGGATTGGATATTAATCTTTAATTTTATCTGCCACAAACTCCCCAAATTTGCGACAAAATTTTATTTGTTTTTGATTCCGAAACTGTAGGCTTTTTCAAGCCATTTTTTTCTTTGTTCTTCGTTAGAGCCTTTTATAATTCCGACATAACTTACTTTCACTGGTTTTACACCACAGAATTCTAAAGTCGATTTCTTTAATTGATTAACGCTTGGTCTACCGTACATTAATCTATAATACCAGCCCGGCTGATCTAACGTAGTAATGATGTGAGCCGTTTTTCCTTTCAGCAATTTATCCCACCAAACAGAGTTTTCCCGATATTGAAAAGCCATTCCAGGTAAAAATAATCGATCAATAAATCCTTTTGTGATGGCTGGAAGTCCGCCCCACCAAACGGGATGAATCCAAACTAAATGATCGGCTCTTTTTATTTTCTCCCAAGATTCTAGTAAATCTGGTTCTAAATCTGTTCTTTTTTGGTAGCCAAACTGCAGATTGTGATTGAAGTTTAAATTGGCAATCGTGATCGTTTCTACTTGAGCACCAGAAGCGATAGATCCATTTTTATAAGCTTCAGCAATTCCGAAATTGAAACTTTCGGCGTTTGGATGTCCGTTTATAATTAGTATTTTTTTCATATTGATGTTTTTTCAAAAATACTATTCGTACATTTTCTTTTACTGGACAAATGTCCTATTTTTTTTGCCACTGATTTCACAGATTAAAATGATTTTTAAATCCTTGTGCGAAAGTTTGACTACATAAAGATCTAGTAGTACTAATTAAAAATATACAAACGATATCTTTTTTGAATCTTATTTTTCTCTCGCAGATTTGGCAGATTATGCGGATTTTCACAGTGTTATACATTTTAGCAGATTTAATATCTTAAATCGTTTTAAAATGCTTCGGCAAAAATTAAACACATAGAAACATAGATTTTATTCTCTTACAAAGAGCGCAAAACAAATCTAGATTTGAACACATAGTTCAAACCGAAAAAACTAGCCGCTAAATTTGTCAGCGAAAGTTATTTTACGCAGATTTGGCAGATTTAGACCATACTAAAGATTTACGCAGATTTTTAATTTAATAAAATCAGCTTAAATCAGCTTAAATCATTTTTAAATCTGCGTGAAACAAATTTCACAAAACAGCTTTACGAATTCTACTTAAATGTCTTGGTGTAATTCCTAAATAAGAAGCCAAATATTGTAACGGAATTAACTGTAAATATTTTTGATGATTTAGATACAGCTCTTGATAACGTTCTGCGCCTGAAAGTTTTTGAAAAGAAATCATTCTTTTATGAAGGTTTACAAATTCTAATTCAGTCAATTTTCGGCCCGTTTCTTGCCATTTAAATCCTGATTCGTACAGTTTCTGCAACGCTTTTCTATCCAGAATTTGAAGTTGTGTATCGGTTAGTGCCTGAATATTTTCTTCGGCTTTTTCTTCGGTAATGAAACTGGAAAAAGAGGCCATCAATTCATTTTCAAAAGCAAAACAATTGGTGATTTCGTCACCTTTATGATTAACTAAAAAGGAACGGAGAATTCCTTTTTCTATAAATACTATTTCGTTGCAAACCTGATTTTCAGTCAATAAAAGCTCTCCTTTCTTTAAGTTACGAAATGTAATTAACTCATCTAAAAGACTTAATTCCTCACTTGAGAAATCTTGAATGGACTGAAAAATAGATTTCATAAATTATTCGTCTGAAGAAAAAATACTTTCGATTCTTTTGTCTGGAATAAACCATAACATTGCAACTGTAAAATAAGCCGCTCCAGAAATCCACTGATTGTAAAATGCCGTAACAATTCCAATTACATATAAAACTAAAGAGATTTTACCTTTAAAATCTTTTCGAAGTGCTGTTCTCAAAGCAGAATTGCTTCCCTGACTGCACATGATCGTATATTGCAAGATGATATAAGAAATTGCAGAAAGAAGCAGCACAATTCCATACATTGTCATTGATGCCTTTTCAAAATTATGTTCTCCCATCCAAGCGGTAGAAACAGGAATTAAAGAAAGCCAAAACAAAAAGTGCAGATTACTCCATAAAATTTTCCCGTTTACTCTCGATAAACTATGAAGTAAATAATGGTGGTTATTCCAGTATATTCCAACATAAATAAAACTTAAAATATAGCTTAAAAACTTAGGAATAAGCGGTTTTAAATCTGCAAATTGATGTCCTTCTGGCGCTTTAATTTCCAAAATCATAATGGTAATAATGATTGCCAAAACGCCATCACTAAAAGCTTCTAGTCTGCCTTTATTCATTAAAAAAATCTTATTAAATTTTACCGAAATACATTGCTTTTACGATACCATCAGAAAGTCCGATTTTAGGAACATAAATTTGGCGCGCACCACTCCATTTCATCGCATTTAAGTAAATACGTGTTGCATGGATAATTACGTCGGCACGGTCGGAGTTAAGGCCTAATTCTGCAATTCTCTGTTCGTAAGTTAACGAATTTAAGAAGGCATATTGTGAATTAACATAAATGTACGAAAGCGGTTTTTCCTGTTGTTTGCCAGACATTTTAAACAGCTTATTAATGTTTCCTCCAGAACCTATCAGCGTCACTTCGTCATAATCGGCTGTGTTGGCTTTAATCCATTTTTCGATTTCATCCCAAACTACATCGTGCACCATATTATTCAGTAAACGGACGGTTCCAGCTTTGAACGATCTTGAAGTAATCATTTTTCCGTCAGAGAATAAGGTAAACTCGGTGCTTCCGCCTCCAACGTCGACAAAAAGATAGGTTTCGTCAGATTTAATTAAATGATGCAAATCTGTAGAAGCAATAATTGCCGCTTCTTTTTTACCGTCGATAATCTCGATTTTTATGTCGGCTTTTTTCTTAATTAAAGCCACGACTTCTTTTGCATTATAAGCTTCGCGCATTGCAGAAGTTGCAAATGCCATATAACGCTCTACTTTATGTACTTTCATCAAAAGATTGAATGCTTTCATGGCATCAACCATTCGATCTATATTTTCTTGCGAAATTTCTCCAACCGTAAAGGCATCTTGCCCTAAACGAATTGGCACACGAACAAGGGAACTTTTGTTAAACTGCGGTTCTTTGCCGTCTTGTTCCACAACGTTAGCGATTAAAAGCCTCATGGCATTCGAACCGATATCTATCGCTGCAAACTTCCTAATATTAATCATGCTCACTTTATGATTTGAAAATTGGTTTTTATTATTAATTTACTTTTTGAGGAACCTGTTCTAAGATGGCTACTTTATTCTGATAATATTTATAGGTTTCAAATTGTGCTCTAAATGGGGCATGATGATTTTTCGGCTTATATTTATTATCTAATTTGTATGAATGATATCTTACTTTGACGTTTCCTTTCCAGCCAATATTGAAATTATCGATTAGTTCTTTTTTAATTTCAAGATCGTAAATCGGACACGTTACTTCTACTCTCGCGTCAAGATTTCTGGTCATAAAATCGGCAGACGAAATGTAAACTTCGGTTAAACCGGCATTTCCAAAAATATAAACTCTTGAATGTTCTAAGTAATTATCAACGATACTTATTGCTTCTATATTTTCGCTCATTCCCGGAATTCCTGGAATTAAGCAGCAAATTCCTCTCACTTGAAGCTGGATTTTTACTCCTGCATTACTTGCTTCGTATAATTTATCGATCATTTTAAAATCAGATAAACTATTCATTTTCAATTTTATGTGTGTTTTTCTACCGGCAAGCGCATGTAGAATTTCACGATCGATCAATTTTATAAATTTCGTTCTTGTGTAATGTGGCGATACGATTAAATGCTTGTATCGGTGAACTCTATAATTGATATCGAAAAACTCAAATATTTTTGAAGTGTCTTTTAATATTCCCTGATGGCAAGTTAAAAGCGTAACATCTGTATAGATTTTTGCTGTCGATTCGTTGAAATTTCCAGTTGAAATGAATCCGTAACGGCGATTTTTACCATCTTCCAATCTCTCAATTACACATATTTTACTATGCACTTTAAGGCCTTTCATTCCAAAAATAAGTTCAATTCCTTCCATCTGCATTTGTTCTGCGTATGAAATATTCGAAGCTTCGTCAAAACGTGCCTGAAGTTCGATTTGAACTACTACTCTTTTACCATTTTTAGCGGCATTTATTAAAGAACTGATTACTTGCGAATTCTTAGCTAACCGATATAATGTTATTTTAATGCTCGTTACTTTCGGATCTAAAGCTGCTTCACGCAAAAACTTAGTCAAATAAGAAAAAGACTGGTAAGGTGCGTGAACTAAATAGTCTTTTTTACTGATTTTTTCTAAAATACTACCTTCTAAACTTAAGCCTGGCACTGGCATTGGTTCATTTGGTTTATAAAGTAAATCGTAACGCCCTAAATTTGGAAAACTCATATAATCACGGCGGTTGTGATATCTTCCTCCCGGAATTATACTATCTGTTTCTACAATTTTCATTTTATCTAAGAAAAATTGCAGGGTATCTTCTTCAATTAAATTATCGTAAATAAAACGAACAGGTTCTCCAATACGACGATCTTTTACAGAAGAAGCGATTTTTTCGAGCATACTTTTACTCAAATCACTGTCGATATCTAATTGTGCATCTCGGGTAATTTTGATCATATGAGCAGAAACACTCTTATAATCAAATATATTAAAGATGTTTTTCAGTTTAAAACGGATCACATCATCAATTAAAATAACATATTGTTTTTCGTCTTCAGACGGAAGAACAACAAACCTGTTGATGGTTTTTGGAATTTCAATTAAGGCATAGCGAACCTCATCATTGGCCAATTCTAAACGAACAGCCAAATAACCTAAAGTATCTTTTAGAATTGGAAAAACGGCCAAATCATTTAAGATGATCGTTACTAGTTCTGGACTTAATTTTTGGTTGTAAAAATCTTTTAAGAAACACTCTTGTTTGGGTGTAATTTGTGTTTCGTTTATGATAAAAATATTTTCAGACTCTAGCTCAGCTTCAATATTTCCGAGAATACGCAAACTTTCAGATTGCTGCTGAATTACGATTTCGGTAATATCTTTAATTAATTGGTGGGCAGAAATACCGCCTAAATATTTTTCACCAGAAATACCCGAGAGGCTTAATCGCCGAATGGCTGCGTACCGAACCCTAAAAAATTCGTCTAAATTGTTTGAAAAAATTCCAACAAAACGCAGTCTGTCTAAAAGTGGCACTGTATTGTCTGCAGCTTCTTGAAGTACTCTTGCATTGAACGCTAACCAGCTTTTTTCTCTATCGATATATTTCTGTTCGTACACGGTTATTATTTTAAATCTTTGGGGAAAATAGTTTTATGTGTTTTGCCCTTATGGATTGTGTCCCAGCTATCGGCATCTAATTGTAATGACACAAAGCCTGAAGTCGGAACATTTTCTATAAAAACATCCCCAAATTTATTAACAAAATTTGTAATAGCCTCGTTATGTCCGAAAAGAATAACGCTTTCAAAACTATTATCACACGATTTGATAACTTTTTCAAGTTGATTATCATCAAATGTATATAACTCGTCTTTGAAAACAATACTTTCTAGAGGATAAGAAAGGTTTTGCGCGAAAATCAATGCAGTTTCTGACGCTCTAGCAGCAGTACTGCTCCAAATAATATACGTTTTAGGAAGGTACTCTGAAATATTTAATGAAACGTCGTGCGCATCTAAAATTCCCCTTTTCATTAAAGGGCGATCAAAATCTTTCAATGGTGCTTCCCAACTAGATTTGGCATGACGAATTAAAATAAGATTTTTCATAAGCAGCGAAATTTAAAAACCTGGCTTACAGGTTATTTTTTAATTAAGATTCTAATTTACAAAAGATATTTTAAACCTTTTCGATTTTTTATTTCTGTTAACATTCTAATGTAATTTTAACAAGAATACATTATTCGTAAAACATTAACATTAACATAAAACACAAACGCAGAAATATGCTTTTTATGTAATTCATCCATTAAATTAGTATTTAGTCGATTTTATGTATTTTTCTAAAATTTTAACTAAATACTTGATTTATAATCATTTACAATATTTAAAACAAACTCATTTTCATTAAAAAAGCAAAAAAATGTACGAAAAAATTCTACTTTTTTGAGTTAAAAAAAAGTGTTTTTGAGTCAATTTTTCATAAAAAAACAACACTTCAACGAGTTTTTAGGTTAGTTGCAGATAAAAAAATCATATTAGAAAAACTCTAATATAACTTTGATTCTGTTAAAATTTCATAAATACTTTAAAATAAAATCTTAAGTTATGAAAACTAAATCTACTCTTGAAAAAGCGGTGAAATTTGTAAGCGATTGTAAGTCGATTTTCTCTTGGAAGAATATTTTCCAGAAAAATGTATTGACGTTATTCTTTCTTTTTGTTGCTACAATTTCATCAGCACAGTCAAGTTCGTGCAATGCGACTTTGATTGTTGAAAACAATGGAAATATCAGGAGTACTCCTCTTGATGGAACTTACTACTCGATGGTCCTGACGAACAACAGCTCCTCTACAGATACTTTTATTTTAAGCTCAAAGAACATTAATTCTTCTTGCGCAAATACTGACGGAAGCTCCTCTTCAGGAAATGTTGCCGTTAATACTGGTTTTATAGATTCTTCTAGAAATTCTTTGAACGAAATAACGCTTAGCGCCGGAGAATCTGTAAATTTTTATATCCACATTACGGTTCCTGCAGGCACCTCAATACAAAAATGGTCTTGCAACAAGATTACTGCAACTTCAAAAAACTGTACCAACTATGCGGTTGACACTGTTTTACACACCTTCATCATTAATCCGGTTAATGATTAAACGAGATATATCAAGTTCCTTTAAAATGATTTAAAATGGAAAAACAATTACTTTTTTTAAACAATTTTTTACGAGATATAAAAAAGATACAATTTCTTGTATTATTTCTTCTGTCATCAGCAGCAGGCTTAGCACAAACGATAACTACAAACAAAACAGTAACGGCTAATGCAACTAATTGCGGCGTTGTAAATGTAAAAGTAGATATTACGGGTGCCAATCCGATTACCCGAAATTCGGATGTAATTTTAGCGATTGATGTATCAGGTAGTATGGGTAATACTATTTCAGGAGATTTTAAAACCTCGATGGATTATGCTAAAGATGCTGCGTTGGCCTTTCTTAATCAAGCAAAAGCAAATCCTCAAAACCGAATTGCCATTGTTGCTTACAGTACCACAGCCACTTTAAAAATTGGTTTAACTTATTTGACCGCTGCTGGTGTGACACAGATAACGAATCAAATCAATTCTTTACAGGCTACTGATTTAACCAATATTTATGCTGGTATTGTGAGATCTGAAACAGAATTGGAAACCAACGGCCGTTTTGATTGCAGTACTGCAAGAGCAATAATTCTCCTTACCGACGGAGTTACAAACCGAACAGGCACGAATGGAAATACAAATTGCAGTGTGAGCAAAACGTCTCAGTGCGTTACAGATGCCATTAATGCAGCAACAAACGCTAAAACTACTACAAAAAATAGTGTTGTATACAGCAATCAAGTTTTTTCTGTGGGTCTATTTGGAGGTATCAGCGGAAATATAAATACAAACAACAGCGATCAAAATATTGCTAAATATACTTTAGATAATATTCAGGGAAGTGCTGCTTATATTACGCAAAGCGGAGCAAATCTTACTACTATTTACAATCAGATTGCTACTCAAATCTCATGGGTTGCTCAAAGTTTGATTGCTAAAGAAACCATTATTCCAGGCTTTACCATTAGTGCAATTACAACAAGCAAAGGTACGGCATCATTAGCTGGTCAAGTGATAACTTGGAATACCGATTTCTTAAACTCAGAAACGATTACTTTAAATTATCAATTGACTCCAACAGGAACTGCTTGCGGCAATCAAACGGTCAGCACATCAACTTTGAATTACCAAAATTCATCGTGCGCCAATGATTCCAAAGCCATAACGAGTCCGAGTTATTTTGTTCCATGTGCACCAGTAATTACAGGGACTTTAACAGCGTGTGGTTCTACTACTTTAACAGCTACTACAAATGCGGCTTCGCCAACTTATGTTTGGTATAAAGATAACTCAGTATTACCAAACCAAACTTCATCTACTCTTGTAGCTACAGCAAGCGGCGTTTACAAAGTAAAAGTGAAAAATGGCGTTACGAATTGTGAATTAACTTCTGCAGATGTAACTGTTACAATAAGCCCAGCGGCTGCGCTTACCGCTCCTGCCGATGCAAGCATTTCTGGATGCAGTACTGCAGCAATAACAGGACTTCCATATAGTACAGCGAGTACTAATATCACTCTTGCTCAATTAAATGCAGCAGGAGGGACATTGCCTAACAGTGGCTCAATTGGAAATTACACGATATCTTATTCTGATGTCGCAACAGGAACATGTCCAACTGTGGTTACCCGTACTTTTAAAGTTACGGCAGGTTGCGGAACTGTTACAGCTGTGCAAACTATCTCAATTAACGATACCACTGCTCCAAACTGGACAACTCAAGCAACTGCATTAAATATTACACTTCAATGCAGTGACACAGCAGGATTGACAGCAGCACAAAACCAGGCTCCTGTAGCGACAGATAATTGCGGTGGAACAGTGACTTACACAAAAGTGAGTGGAACTTTCACAGCAGGAAACTGTATAAATTCAGGAACTTACACCAATACTTGGACTGCTAAAGATGTCTGCAATAATACGTCTAGCGTTTTCACGCAGGTGATCACTATTCAGGACAATACTGCTCCAACATGGGACACTGTGGCTGGAACTCTAAATGTCACTCTTCAATGCAGTGACACAGCAGGATTGACAGCTGCACAAAGCCAGGCTCCAGTTGCCACTGATAATTGCGGAGGAACAGTGACTTACACCAAAACAAGCGGAACTTTCACAGCAGGAGACTGTGCAAGTTCAGGAACTTATACCAATACTTGGACGGCTAAGGATGTCTGCAATAATACGTCTAGCGTTTTCACGCAGGTGATTACTATTGAAGACACAACTGCACCAAACTGGACAACTCAGACAGGTTCTTTAAACGCTACTTTACAATGCAGTGATACAGCAGGATTGACAGCAGCACAAAATCAGGCTCCAGTTGCCACTGACAATTGCGGTGGAACTGTAACTTACACAAAAGTGAGCGGAACATTTACAGCAGGAAACTGTGCAAATTCAGGAACTTACACCAATACTTGGACTGCTAAAGATGTCTGCAATAATACTTCTAGCGTTTTCACACAAGTGATTACTATTCAGGACAATACTGCTCCAACATGGGACACTGTGGCTGGAACTCTAAATGTTACTCTTCAATGCAGTGACACAGCAGGATTGACAGCAGCACAAAATCAGGCTCCAGTTGCTACTGACAATTGCGGTGGAACTGTAACTTATACCAAAACAAGCGGTGCTTTCACAGCAGGAAACTGTATAAATTCAGGAACTTACACCAATACCTGGACCGCTAAAGATGTCTGTAATAATACGTCTAGCGTTTTCACGCAGGTGATTACCATTGAGGATACTACCGAGCCAAACTGGACAACGCAAGCGGGTTCTTTAAACGTTACTTTACAATGCAGTGACTCGGCAGGATTATCGGCAGCTCAAAGCCAAGCTCCAATAGCCACTGATAATTGCGGAGGAACTGTAACTTATACCAAAACAAGCGGTGCTTTCAGAGCAGGAAACTGTGCAAATTCAGGAACTTATACCAATACTTGGACCGCTAAAGATGTATGCAATAATACTTCAACTGTTTTCACGCAGGTGATTAATATTCAGGACAATACTGCTCCAACATGGGACACTGTGGCTGGAACTCTAAATGTTACTCTTCAATGCAGTGATGCGGCAGGATTGACAGCAGCACAAAACCAGGCTCCTGTAGCGACAGATAATTGCGGCGGAACTGTAACTTACACAAAAGTGAGCGGTACTTTCACAGCAGCAAACTGCGCCAATTCAGGAACTTATACCAATACTTGGATTGCCAAGGATGTCTGTAATAATACGTCTAGCGTTTTCACGCAGATGATTACTATTCAGGATAATACAGCTCCAACATGGGACACTGTGGCTGGAACTCTAAATGTTACTCTTCAATGCAGTGACACAGCAGGATTGACAGTAGCTCAAAATCAGGCTCCTGTGGCTACGGATAACTGCGGAGGAACTGTAACTTATACAAAAGTGAGCGGAACTTTTACAACAGGAAACTGCGCGAATTCAGGAACTTATACCAATACTTGGATTGCTAAAGATGTCTGTAATAATACCTCCAGCGTTTTCACGCAAGTGATTACTATTCAAGACACCACTTCTCCAACATGGGACACTGTGGCTGGAACTCTAAATGTCACTCTTCAATGCAGCGATGCAGCAGGATTGACAGCAGCACAGAATCAGGCTCCAGTTGCTGCAGACAATTGCGGAGGAACGGTGACTTATACCAAAGTAAGCGGAACTTTTACAGCAGGAAACTGTGCCAATTCAGGAACTTACACCAACACTTGGACTGTAAAAGATGATTGCAACAATACATCTAGCGTTTTCACGCAGGTGATTACTATTGAAGATACTATTGCGCCAAACTGGACAACTCAAGCAGCTGCATTAAATGTTACTCTTCAATGCAGTGACACAGCAGGATTGACAGCAGCTCAAAATCAGGCTCCAGTTGCCACTGACACTTGCGGAGGAACTGTAACTTACACCAAAACAAGCGGTACTTTTACAGCAGGCAACTGTGCTAATTCAGGAACTTACACCAACACTTGGACTGCTAAAGATGTATGCAATAATACTTCCAGCGTTTTCACGCAGGTAATTACTATTCAAGACAATACTGCACCAACATGGGACACTGTGGCTGGAACTCTAAATGTTACTGTTCAATGCAGTGACACAGCAGGATTGACAGCAGCACAAAATCAGGCTCCAGTTGCCACTGACAATTGCGGTGGAACAGTGACTTACACTAAAACAAGCGGAACTTTCACAGCAGGAAACTGCGCCAATTCTGGAACTTATACCAATACTTGGACTGCTAAAGATGTCTGCAATAATACTTCCAGCGTTTTCACGCAGGTGATCACTATTCAGGATAATACTGCTCCAAACTGGACAACAGCCTCAACAGCTTTGAATGTAATTTTAGAATGTACTGATGCTGCTGGATTGGCAAATGCTCAAGCGCAATTCCCAACTGCTTCTGATTTCTGTGATGCTGATATTTCAAATATCACTAAAGTAAGCGGACAGTTTGTTGCGTCTGAAAGCTGTGCAAATGCAGGAACTTATACTAATACTTGGACTGCTAAAGATGTCTGTGGTAATACTTCTGAAACTTTCACTCAAATAATTACAATCCAGGATACTACTGCTCCAACTTGGGAAACAGCCTCAACAGCTTTGAATGTAATTTTCGAATGTAATGATACTGCTGGATTGGCAAATGCTCAAGCGCAATTCCCAACTGCTTCTGATTTCTGTGATGCTGATGTTTCTAACATCACTAAAATAAGCGGACAGTTTGTTCCTTCCCAAGGATGCGGAAATGCAGGAACATACACTAATACTTGGACTGTAAATGATGATTGCGGTAATACTTCTGAAACTTTCACTCAAATAATTACAATTCAAGATACTACTGCTCCAACTTGGACAACAGCCTCAACAGCTTTGAATGTAATTTTAGAATGTAATGATACTGCTGGATTGGCAAATGCCCAAGCGCAATTCCCAACTGCGTCTGATTTCTGTGATGCTGATGTTTCAAATATCACTAAAGCAAGCGGACAGTTTGTTTCTTCTGAAAGCTGTGCCAATGCAGGAACTTACACCAATACTTGGACTGTAAAAGATGATTGCGGTAATACTTCTGAAACTTTCACTCAGGTAATTACTATTCAAGACACAACAGCTCCAATATTCACCAATCTTCCTTTAGATATTGAAGTATCATGTGATGCAGTTCCTGAACAAGCAGAAATGCATGTTTCAGATAATTGTAACGAAGATATCCCAATTGTATATTCAGAAATAAAATCTGGCGTTGAGAATGATTGCCCTTCGAATTATACTTTGACTCGTACATGGAAAGTTAGCGACTGTGGAGGTAATATCACTACTCATGTTCAAGTCATTACGGTAAGAGACAAAACTGCTCCAACTGGAACAGCTCCAGAAAGTGTAACAAACGTAGCAACTATAGATGCTATACCTGTAGGAAATCCATCAGATATTAAAGATGCTGCCGATAATTGCAGTCCAACAGTAAATATCACTGTTGCAGACACAAACAATGGAGGGAATGGTTGCGATGGAACGCCATATATCTTAACCAGAACTTATACTTTGACAGACTGTTCAGAAAACAAAACCGAATTGATTCAAACCTTTACAGTTGAAAGCAAAGTTACAGTTAGTGGAATTCCAACAAATACAAGCTGTTTTGGAGGTACCGATGGCAGCATTGCTGTAACCAGCAGTCCTAACTCAACTGTAGTAATTACAAATGAAAATAATCAAGTTGTAGGAAATACTAATTTGCCAGCAGGAACTTATACATTAACTGCAACTGCACCAGTAAACGGCGAAAATCAAGTTTGTACTGCAACTGCAACAGTAGTAATTACACAGCCTACTTATACTGTAAAAATTTCTGGACAAATTATCAATGTAGATACTAACACTCCAATTGCAAACGTGCCTGTTACTTTAATTCCGCAAGGAACAACTCAAGGACCAATACAATTAAAAATTACAGGTGCAGACGGAATGTACAGTTTCTTCGGAATGCCAGCAGGAAATTATTTAGTGCAAGTACAAGATGCAAATCTAAATAGTGCCTATCAATTATATCCTGTTGATTCTAGCTTGTTCTTTACTACTCTTGAAGATTGTAAAATTCAGACTCATAATTTTGAATATGGAACTTCAAAACTTCCTGTTCTTGGAGATTATGTTTGGTATGACACCAATAGCAATGGAATTCAAGACGAATGGTACGATGCTAATAATGATGGAGTTATAACTAAAAACATCCCAGACTCAAATGGAGCTGTTGATTACATTTTATGGGAATGGATTGATTTTAATGGAGACGGAAGCTACACCGGTCCTCTAAATGTTGGCGAATTAAATGCGGGAGGTTTCGGAAATGCACTTAGTCCGAATGTAATTGTTGATGGTCCAAATGGATATCACAAAGACGTTATTGTAGGAATTGCGGGCTACTGGAGAGATCGTCCAGAAAGTGAAAATCCGTATGGAGAATATTCAGTAAAACTAGTTCGAGATGCAAATTTCGACACCATGGCGACTAACTTAGGATTTACTGGTTTAGTAAAAGTTATTCCTTCCATGTCTGCTAAAAACATAACTGGAAAAACAAGCAAAGCGCAATTACATACCGTTTGTAAAACAACAACAGAAAGCGGATATGTAGTAAATATAACTCCAGAAGATTTGGTTCATTTAGATCTTGATTTTGGAGTAAGCTGTAAAGAATATAAAGATATCGTTGCTAATGATGACGCTGCAGGTCCAATTGCAGGAGTCAATCATACTACAACGAATGTTCTAAATGTCTTAACGAATGATACTTTAGAAGGAAATCTAATAACTGCATCTGAAGTAATTATAACAACAGTAACTCCAAATGAATTTTTACAAATAAATAATGATGGTTCTGTTGATGTATTGCCAAATGCTCCAGTTGGAACATTAACAATGATATATCAAATTTGTGAAGCCGATCAGGCAGATAACTGCGATACTGCAACTGTTACCGTTACAATCGAAGCTCCTGTAATGACCGTTACTGCAACCTCAATATGCGTAAATGATGTTCCTTACATTGATTATGTGGTAACGCCAGTAAACTTCATTCCTGTAAATGGCGTAACCATTGCTTGGGCTGACAGTAACAACAATGTCGTAACAACAATGGAAAATCAGCCATTAAGCGGTCGTGTCTTGTGGCCAGGAGCAGTTGTAGATGGACAAGGAAAAGGAATTGACTGGCCAGGCTGGATTTTTGAAAACAACAGATGGATTGAAGGAGCAGATGGATTTGAAAAATTACGTCCAACTACTAATGTAACTTTCACTGTTAATCCGAGTCAGACTATTACAATTAATTATCCACCGGCAGATCCTTATTGTACCGCAAGACCAACATTTGCAATAATTGCTAATGATGATAATCCTGCACCGATAATTGGAGGTCCAACACCAACTACGGTAGGTAACGTTTTAACAAATGACACATTAAATGGCAGTACGGTAAATATAAATGATGTAACACTAACAACAACTATTCCTGATCCAACAGGTTCAATAACAGTGAATACTGACGGAACGATAAGTGTGGCAACGAATACGCCTGGCGGTACTTATACACTAACTTACCAAATCTGCGAAAAAGCCGATTTCGGAAACTGTGATACTGCAATAGTGACTGTCACTGTAATTGCTCCTATAGTGGCAAATGACGATACATTCAGTAATATTGGATGCAACTCCTTTGGAATAGTCGGTAATCTATTGAGCAATGACTTAAAAGGAAAAACTCCTGTAACAATAGACTTAGTAAACTTTACACTTATTGCAGAAGGAAACAATACCAAAACAGATCCAAATATTACTGTTGATAGTTCTGGAAATCTAAATGTTTCAAGCTTAACACCTGCGGGAACTTATACTTACAGCTATACAATCTGCGATAAATTAAGTCCTCAAAATTGTGATTCTGCAACGGTTACCATTATAGTAGTTCCAAAAGGTGTTGTTGAGGTTAGAAGCACAGCGTGTAACGACGATTCAACATTGGTTAACTTAAGCAGCCTGCTTCCTGAAGGAAGTCCTTTAACAGGGGTTTGGCAAGATAGAAATAATACCAATGCTCTTCAGGGAGGAATTCTTAATCCGTTTGGCTTAGCATTAGGCACTTACGTTTTTGAATATGTGATAGCAGATGAAAGATGTCCGAGAAGCGTAGTTTTAAACATGGAAATCAATGACGATTGTAAAGTCTTAGCTTGTGGTAGTGTGTTAGTCCATAACGCTTTCTCTCCAAATGGTGATAACATAAACGATTTCTTCAAAATTGATAATATTGATGAGACAACTTGTTATCCAGGTAATACTGTCGAAATATATAATCGCTGGGGAGTTTTAGTTTTTGAAACTACAAATTACAACAATACAACAAATGCTTTTGATGGAACTTCAAGAGGAAGAACCACTGTTAAGCAATCTGATGGACTACCAACTGGAACTTATTTCTACATTATTACTTATAAATCTCTAGATGGAAACAACAATGTTCAAGATCACAAATTAGACGGGTATTTATATCTATCAAAATAACAATTGAAAAATACGCTGTAGAAGCTCTTTTACAGCGTATTTAAAAAAGTTGATTTTTGACTAATTGCGATTAAGAACACATTGAAATTCAATGTTATAAAAGTCAATAGTAATTATTAAATTAATAAAATCTACTATGAGAACAAAATTATTTTTCTTCGTCATTCTGTTAGTTACATGTTCAGGGTATTCACAGCAAGATGCACAGTATACACAGTATATGTATAACACAATAAATATAAATCCTGCCTACGCAGGTTCTCGTGGGGTATTTAGTGTTTTTGGACTTTATCGTACCCAATGGGTAGGCCTTGATGGGGCACCAGAAACAAGCAGTTTCTCAATTAATACACCGATAAACAATAGTAAACTTGGTGTAGGAGCTTCATTAGTTAATGACAAAATTGGTCCAACAAATGAAAACAACATCTCAGTCGATGTGTCTTACACAGTTCAGACATCCGCAGATTTTAAACTTTCGTTTGGTATTAAAGGAACGGCAAATATCTTCAATTTAGATGTAAGCAAGTTAAATCCAGGAGATCAGGGCGATCCGCAATTTCAGGATTTAAATAACAAATTTACACCAAATGTCGGCGCCGGGGTTTACTGGCATTCTGATAAAGCATACATTGGTTTGTCTGTTCCTAATTTTATTGAAACAAATCGTTATGACAATAATGATGTGGCAATTTATAAAGACAAAATCAATTACTACTTAATTGGGGGTTATGTATTTGATCTTGATAAATATCAGTATATAAAATTTAAACCTGCTATTTTAACTAAAATGGTTCAAGGTGCACCACTGCAAGTCGATCTTTCTGCCAACTTCATGTTCTATGATAAATTTATGATTGGTGCAGCCTATAGATGGAGTGCTTCTTTAAGCGCTATGGTTGGATTTCAAGTCACAGACGGACTTTATCTAGGTTACGGTTATGATCGAGAAACCACCAAATTGAACAATTATAATTCAGGTTCACACGAAATTTTCCTGCGCTATGAATTTTTCTCAAACAAAGGGAAAATGACAACTCCTCGTTTCTTCTAAAAATAAGGTATCATGAAAAACTATACACTACTTTTCGTTACAATTATAGGCGCTTTTTCATTGAGCTGTTATGCTCAGCAGTCAAAAATAAATGCTGCAGACAAAAAATATGACAGCTATGCCTATGTAGACGCAATAAAAATTTATGAAAAAGTAGCCAATAAAGGCTACAAATCTGAAGACATGTTTAAAAAACTGGGAAACGCCTATTATTTCAATTCAGATTTTGAAAACGCAGCAAAATGGTATGGGGAACTATTTGCAATGAACCCAGCAAATGTGGAGCCAGAGTACTATTTTAGATACGCGCAATCTTTAAAATCAACTGGAGATATAGCCAAAGCAAATAAGCTTCTGGAGGAATTCAATGCCGTTTCTAAAAATGATAACAGGGGTAAACTTTACAAGGAAGATGTAAATTATATGGACCAGATAAAAGCAAATTCTGGGAGGTACCAAGTAGAAAACGCGGGTATAAATAGCAGGTACTCCGACTACGGATCATTTGTTTACAATAACAAAATTTATTTTGCATCTGCGAGAGATACCGGAAATTTTACGCAACGCAAACATAAATGGACAGGAGAATATTTTACAAATATTTATAACGCTGATTTAGACCCGGAAACAGGCGCCGCAACAAAAGTAAATAAATTTAAATCGGCCATTAATACCAAATTTCATGAGGCCTCTCCCGTTTTCACGAAAGATGGAAAAACAGTTTATTTTACGAGAAACAATTACATCGACGGAAAAAAAGGTAAAAACGAAAGCAAAGTCACTTTAATCAAACTTTACAAAGCAGAGATAGGTAAAGATAATAAATGGACCAATATTACAGAGCTTCCTTTTAATAGTAACAATTACAGCACGGCTCACCCAGCTCTTAGCCCAGATGAGAAAACATTGTATTTTGCTTCTGACATGCCCGGCTCTCTTGGAGAATCTGATTTGTATAAAGTGAGCATCAATCCAAACGGTGGTTATGGTCCGCCTGAAAATCTCGGAAATACAATTAACACCGAAGGAAAAGAAACGTACCCGTATCTAACTTCTGAAAACGAGATTTATTTTGCATCCAACGGCCATCCGGGTTTAGGAGGTTTAGACGTTTTTGTTGCTAATATTGACAAAGATGGAAAAATAAGCAACATCCAAAATGTGGGAGCTGATGTCAATTCACCAAAAGATGACTTCGCTTATATTATTGACACAAAAACAAGAAGAGGTTTTTTCTCATCCAATAAAGATGGCGGACAAGGCTCTGATGACATCTACAGATTTCTAGAAACAAAAAGCCTAAAATGCGTACAAGAACTTTACGGTACCATAACAGATGCTGAAACAGGAGTTGTGCTTCCAGGTGCAAAAGTTACTCTATATGATGACCAAATGAGTCTTAAAAATTCTGCCGTTGCAGATGCCTCTGGTTTATACACTTTCGATGTAGAATGCGGAAAAAAGTATTATGTAAGAGCTGAAAAACCAGAATATACAACAAGAGAATTAAGCATCACGATTGAAAAAACAAGTGGCAAAACCAGCCTTCCTATTGCATTGGAAAAAGCAACTTGTAAGGTTACTGTGGGTGATGATTTAGGAAAATGTTTCGGAATCAAAATGATTTACTTTGATTTAGATAAATCTAATATTAGAACTGAAGCAGCTCTTGATTTAGAAAAAATACTAGTTGTTCTGAACGATTATCCAACTATGAAACTTGACATCCGTTCGCACACAGACAGTAGAGCGTCTAATCAGTACAACGAAGCCTTATCTGATCGCAGAGCAAAATCGACCGTTCAATGGCTAGTTAAAAATGGAATAGCCTCTAACCGATTAACCGGAAAAGGCTATGGCGAAACAGAACTTGTAAACAAATGCTCTGATGGAGTTCCATGTACCGAAGAAGAGCATCAAGCCAATAGAAGAAGCGAATTTATTATTACCGCTTTATAACCTCAAAATAGAAACAAAAGCTTCCTATATGGGAGCTTTATTAATTAAAAAGTCGTTGCAATTCTATGAATCACAACGACTTTTAAAAAACCAACCTGTTCAATATGCTTTTATAACTTAACAAAAATGTTAGTGTAATATTTTTTTCCTGTTGCAGGATCTGTACTTACAGATAATCCAAAGTGGGTAAAATCACCTTCAATATTTTCTTTATGCCCGGCACTTTCAAGCCAAGCTCTTACAACTGCTTGAGAAGTTTTGTAATTGTAGGCAACATTTTCACCTACTCTCTTCGCTCCGAGGACATTAGTCATATTAGTAGATCTTGAAACAAAATCGTTATGATCTACCACATTATTCTGAATCATATATTTATTATGCTCTTCACATTTATATGATATATGATTAATTGTTTCTAAAGCGTTTAAACCAATACTAACACGGTATTCGTTTATTAACTTCATTGTCTCTATTTCGGTATCGTTGTAGGTGTAGTTTGCAACAAGTGCTTGTGTCGGACTAGTGGTATCCAAGTTTGATTCGGCAGAATCGGCAGAACATGCGTTCATTGCGACTAAAATCGCAATGAACAACATGATGCGCATAATCTTTTTCATAATCATCAGCATTTTAGCGGTTTAAAGTAAATGTTGGGGCAAATCCTTTAAATTTATCTTTGAATTAAATTTCGTTTGTTTTCTATTCCAAACGTATTCAATTTACCGTTAAAGCGCAAAATTAATCGACGAAATGCATGTATTTTTATTTTTAATAGATAAAATTCCTACGTATAAATACTCTTAAGAAGATAGTCTCTCAATCTTCCAAGAAAAATCTGACTGGCTAGTATATCGAATTCGATCATGAAGTCTGTTTGGTCTTCCTTGCCAAAATTCAACTTGCAGCGGAGTAACAATATAACCTCCCCAATTTTCAGGTCTAGGAATTGACTTTCCTTCAAACTCAGTTTCTAGTTTTTTTAAGTTTTCTTCTAAAAAAGTTCTCGACGGAATTACTTCACTTTGGTTAGAAACAACTGCTCCAAGCTTGCTTCCGTCCGGACGCGAATCAAAATAATTATCTGAAATAATTTCAGATGTTTTCTGCGCAATTCCCTTTATAATAACCTGACGTTCCATTTCCTGCCAAAAAAAAGACAGACAAATATTCGGATTTGCTTCTATAGCTTTTCCTTTCTCCGAATTATAATTGGTATAAAATATAAATCCTTCTTCCGAGAATTTCTTTAACAAAACCACACGTGATTTCGGGAAACCATCCAATCCAATCGTTGAAACCGTCATGGCGTTCACCTCCCCGCTTCCACCGAAATTTTCAACCTCATGAAACCATCTGTTAAAAAGATTAATCGGATCCTCTGCAATATTAGTTTCTAATAATTCACTTTTCTCGTATGACTTTCTATAATTGCTTAAATCGTTCATAGTTTTTGTTTTTTTGTTTCAGGTTTCAGGTTTCAAGTGTTGCACGTTTGTCATCCTGAGCGAAGTCGAAGGACTTTCGTTCCAGAATTAATTTTCAAACGTGGCTTCTCCCGAAGTTTCGGGACGCTCAGCCTGACAAGTGCAAATTATATGTTATAATAAAAAAACTTAGAATCTCAGAACCTTAGAATCTCAGAACCTTAGAATCTTAGCATCTTTAAAATTATAATTCAAAACTTCGGCCGTCATCTGCTAAAAGAACATTTGGGAAAACTTCTTCCGCCTCTTTCTTAAATGCTTCTATTCCATCATAACGAGTTGAATAGTGCCCTAAAATCAATTGCTTTACATTTGCTTTTAAAGCGATATTGGCCGCTTCTTTTGCCGTTGAATGCAATGTTTTTTCAGCTAGTCTTGCTTCCGATTCTAAAAATGTAGATTCGTGGTATAAAACATCTGTATTCTGAATAATCGGAATTATATCTTCATTATAAACCGTATCAGAACAGAAGGCATAACTTTTTGTTGGCGGTGGATCGAAAGTCAGTTTTTCATTTTCAACTACAGCTCCGTCGTCAAGTGTGATGTCACTTCCGTTTTTAATTTTCTGATAATAAGCCACATGAATATCATAATGCTGAACCGCCTCAATATCTAGTTTTCTTTCATCTGGTTTTTCTTGAAACAGAAACCCATTTGTATACACGCGATGTTTTAATGGAATCGTTTTTACGATAACCTTTTTATCTTCAAAGATAACTTCACTTTCTTTTGATGTTAATTCGTGGAAAAACAGAGAATAAGTTGTCCAAGATTCCGTCAATTTTAATTGAAGGAGAATCAGTTCTTTAATTCCTTTAGGTCCATAAATATGTAAATCTGTAGTTCTTCCTAAAAGGGAGAAGGTCGAAATAGTTCCAATCAATCCATACAAATGATCTCCGTGAAGGTGCGAGATAAAAATGTGATTGATTTTGGAAAATTTAATCTTGTTTTTGCGAAGCTGTACTTGAGTTCCTTCACCACAGTCAATTAAAAACAATCTGTTCTTAATCTCTAAAACCTGCGAAGTCGGATTAGTAAGCGTTCTGGGAGTTGCGGCATAACAGCCAAGTATGGTTAATTTCATTATTAATTTTAGATTTTAGATTGCAGTCCCGAAGTCTCGGGATAGATTTACAAATATTTTAGATTCAGCATTCAAAAATCTAAAATCTAAAATCAGAAATCTAAAATTAAAACCCTAGGTCTCGTTCGATTTCTTCCATTTCGATAATATCGTGCGCTTCCAAAAGAGAAGGAACTACAGCCAATTTATCTGAAATAGCATTAAAATCAAGATCTGTTGCTACAATTACAAACGATTTTTTTGCTTTTTTCTGAACTTTAGAAAGCGGTAAAAAAGCTTTTAAATCATTTTCTGAAATATTAGAATCAGAAGATAAATCGATTATAATATTTTGTTTTTCAAAGGTTTTAAATTGTTGCGTTACTTTTTCCAAGAAAGCATTTACATCTCCTTGCGTATCTTTAATGGTAACGGTATGTCCTTTTTGATCTACTTTCATTTTTTAATTTGTGGGGCTTATATAAAAATTGATTTCTGAGAGCTAAGGTACGAAGTTTTTTTATTTGTTGTTTTTCGTTTTTTAGTTTCATGTTTCATGTTTCATGTTTTCAGGCTGAGCTAAGTCGAAGCCCTCGCTTACAAAAGACGTTCATGATGAAAAGCCCTTCGACTTCGCTCAGGGTGACATCGATTATAGACATTTCAATAACTTGAAACATTAAACTTGAAACAAAACTAAGCCTGTATTTTAGAAGCCAAAAGATAAATAACCGCCATTCTAATCGCTACACCATTCTCCACCTGATTCAAAATCACAGAATGCTCAGAATCGGCAACTTCTGAAGTAATCTCTACTCCTCTATTGATTGGCCCTGGGTGCATGATTACGATTTCTTTTCCTAGGGAATCCAAAAGCGGTTTGTCTACTCCGTATTGTTGTGCGTACTCGCGTGTTGATGGGAAGAAATTTACATCCATACGTTCGTTTTGTACACGAAGCATATTCGCAACATCACACCATTCTAAAGCTTTACGTAAATTTGGCTCAACTGTAACACCAAGCGATTCAATATATCTCGGAATCAGCGTTTTTGGTCCGCAAACTTTTACTTCTGCGCCTTGCATTTGCAAAGCATATATGTTTGATAAAGCTACTCTCGAATGCAGAATATCACCCACAATCACCACTTTTTTTCCAGCCACATCTCCGAGTTTTTCTCTAATAGAATAACTGTCCAATAAAGCTTGGGTTGGGTGTTCGTGTGCGCCGTCACCAGCATTTACGATACTTGCTTTAACATTTTTAGATAAAAAATAAGCCGCTCCGGGATTGGAGTGGCGCATTACAACCATATCCACTTTCATCGAAAGGATATTATTTACAGTATCAATCAGGGTCTCTCCTTTTTTAACCGATGACTGCGCTGCAGAAAAACTGATCACGTCAGCAGATAAACGTTTCTGCGCTAATTCGAAAGAGAGTTTGGTTCTGGTACTGTTTTCGAAGAAAATATTGGCAATGGTAATATCTCGTAATGAAGGAACTTTTTTAATTGGTCGATTAATGACTTCTTTAAAATGATCTGCCGTTTCAAAAATCAGGTTAATATCATTCTCGTTGATATATTTGATTCCTAATAAATGATTTACGCTTAATTCTTTCATGTTCAATGTTTAACTGTTTATTTGTTGAATCGTTTAATCGTTTGCTTTGCGATTAAACAGTTAACCGATTTAACGATTAACCTATTTTTATATTTTTTAATTGACTAATCGAAATGAATCGATTAAACAATTAACCGATTAAACGATTAACCAAAATTAATTTGTCACTAAATGAACAACATCTTCACCATCATTTTCCTGCCAGCTCACAATCACTTTTTCGCCATTAATAGCATCTACCTGACGACCGCGATAATCGGGCTGAATTGGCAAATGACGGCTGAAACGTCTGTCGATTAAAACCAGCAATTCGATTTCTGAAGGTCTTCCGAAAGATTGAATAGCAGTTAACGCAGAACGAATGCTGCGGCCTGTAAACAAAACGTCATCAATAAAAATGACTTTTTTGTCTTCAACTATAAAATTGATTTGAGTTTTGTTGGCTTCAAGAGGTTTTTCTGTACGACGGAAATCATCTCTAAAAAAAGTGATATCCAAATAACCCAAAGAAATTTCAGGAACTTGGTATTCGTTTTCTAAAATTTGCTTTAAACGTTCCGCTAAAAAAACGCCTCTTGGCTGAATTCCCACTAAAATAGTATTTGAAAAATCAAGATGCTTTTCGATTAACTGACAAGCCAAACGGTGAAGTATGATAGTAACTTCTTTTGAATTAAGTAATACTTTCTGGCTCATAATTAATTGTAATGATTGATCGCGCAAATATACGGAATCTGATTTTATTTGTTGGGGTGTTGATGATGGAAATGTTTTTTTTTGAATCTCAAGCCTATAATCAAATTTTTAAAAATAAATCCAGCTTCTATTAACACGTTTAAACTTAAAATTTTACTTTAGCACTATTCAAGACATCTTCAAACATAACACCAATAATCATGAGTTTTTTCAAAAGAATATTTTCATCAAAAAAAGAAACAAATAACTACGAATCTAAGCAAAGTCAGATCAATACCAAAGAGTATTTTGACAATAGGTATACTGAAGACAACATAGATCCAAAAATGTTAAAAGGTTGTTTAAAAATGATTGAAAGTTATTTTATAGATAACAAAATTGAAAGAAAAATTCAGAGTCCAATTAATCACCCTATAAACTTAGATCAGGTTGATCAAGATGGCTTTGGTTTCTTATTATATTGCAAAGCCTTTCAAATTGAAGAATCTCAAGCGGCTATGTTTGTAGCTTATTCTTTTAGCGATTTTCTAATAAAAAAATATGGTTTTAAATTATACATGGATTCTAAACCAGAATATCCGTTAAGAAGCATGACTTTAAAATATGAAAAAGATGAAGTTTTTTTATCACTGTATCCTTTTGAATATACAGCTAAAGTTTTAAATGGAAATTCAACGTTTTCAGATTTAGTAGAAAAAATAAAAACTCAAATTGACGAAATGCCAGACCTTGAAGATCTTGCTAGAAATTCAACCAATTAGATAAAAAAATCAAAGCTTCATGAAATTTCTAGCAAAAAGCAAAAACATATTTTTACTAGATAGCTTTTGGAGCTTTGCTAACTACTATTTTACTCTATTTTCTCCTTAGAAATTTCAATGACTCTATTCTTAAAATTCCGTAGGAATGAAACATTTTGTAGCAACGGATTTTAATCCGTTGAAAAATTAAACGATCTATATTACACGTAAACAATACATCGAACCTATGGTTCTCCTTTCCCATGTTATTATTCGTAAACCGGATTAAAATCCGGCTCTACAATATTAGCCGAGCCGACGGCTCTTTTTCAATTCTTTATTTCTAAAAATCAAATTCAAATCCTAAAACATTTCCAAAAAATTCTATAACACATTTTCCTGATTCTTAAAGTAATTTTAATATTGAATTTAAAAACTCAAAATCATGCAAAATAAAATACTAAGATTGTTAATGGTATTTGTTATACTATTTTCATTTACAAGCTGTGAAGTTATAGGAGACATTTTTAAAGCCGGAATGGGAGTCGGAATTTTTATCGTAATCTTTATCATTGCGATTATTATCTGGATCTTCGCAAGGTTTTTTAAAAAATAAATAACAATAAAGACAAATTAAAAAATCCTAAATTCCAAAATTTACTTGGAATTTAGGATTTTTTTTATGGATGTAAAAACTTTGTCAAAGTTTGAAACTTTGACAAAGTTGCACGTTCAGTTCAGTTTAAAATTTGGAATTTGGACCCGAGCGTTAGCGAACAGGCGAAGCAATTTCCAAAATTGTAATTTATAGATTGTACATCTTCTTTCTTTGTTCCTGAATCTTTTCATCATCAAGATATTCGTCGAATGTCATGTAACGGTCGATTACTCCGTTTGGTGTCAACTCAACAATTCGGTTACCAACAGTTTGAGCAAACTCGTGGTCATGTGTTGTGAAAATTACAGAACCTTTAAAGTTTTTCAAAGAGTTGTTGAAAGCTGTAATAGACTCCAAATCTAAGTGGTTTGTTGGCTCGTCCAACATTAAAACGTTAGCTCGCTCCATCATCATTCTAGACAACATACAACGTACTTTTTCTCCTCCAGATAAAACTCTAGATGTTTTCAATGCTTCTTCTCCAGAGAAAATCATTTTACCTAAGAAACCTCTAATGAAAACCTCATCACGCTCTTCTTCTGTTTTTGCGTACTGGCGCAACCAATCTACTAAACTTAAATCATTTTCAAAATATTTGTGGTTTTCAGCTGGTAAATACGCTTGGTTTGTTGTAATTCCCCAATCGAAACTTCCAGAATCTGCTTTTTGTTCGTTGTTTAAGATTTCGTAGAAAGCAGTTGTTGCACGTGAATCTTTAGAGAAAAGTACGATTTTATCGCCTTTTGCCATATTCAAGTTAATATCTTTAAACAAAACTTCTCCATCTACAGAAGCAGACAAGTTTTCTACGTTTAAGATTTGATCTCCAGCCTCACGATCCTGATCGAAGATAATCGCAGGGTAACGACGGCTTGAAGGTTTGATTTCAGAAATATTCAATTTAGAAATCATTTTTTTACGAGAAGTAGCTTGTTTCGATTTCGCCACGTTTGCACTAAAACGACGAATAAATTCTTCCAATTCTTGTTTCTTCTCTTCTGCTTTTTTGTTTTGCTGTGCACGCTGTTTTGCCGCTAATTGACTAGACTCGTACCAGAACGTATAGTTTCCTGAGTAGTGATTGATTTTTCCGAAATCAATATCAGAAATATGTGTACAAACTGCATCTAAAAAGTGACGGTCGTGAGATACAACGATTACAGTGTTTTCGTAGTTTGCTAAGAAGTTTTCTAACCAAGCGATTGTCTCGAAATCCAAATCGTTGGTAGGCTCATCCATAATCAATACATCAGGATTTCCGAAAAGTGCCTGCGCCAAAAGCACACGAACTTTCATTTTTCCTTCCATATCACCCATTAAAGTATAATGATCTGCTTCTGAAATTCCTAAGTTAGATAACATTGATGCCGCATCAGAGTCGGCATTCCAACCGTTCATTTCTTCAAACTGAACTTGAAGCTCTCCAATTCGGTCCGCATTCGCATCATTATAATCTAAATAAAGTTCATCCATTTCTTTTTTAACAGCGTACAAAACTTTATTTCCCATTAAAACGGTTTCCAAAACAGTATGTTCGTCGAACATGTTGTGGTTCTGGTTTAAAACCGACATACGTTTTCCTGGCTCTAAGTGAATGTGCCCAGAAGTTGGGTCCATATCGCCTGAAATGATTTTTAAGAATGTAGATTTTCCAGCACCATTTGCTCCAATAACGCCGTAAATATTTCCGTGAGTGAATGTGGTATTTACTTCGTCAAACAAAATTCGTTTGCCAAATTGAACTGATAAATTATTGACTGTTAACATGAATGTCTTTTTAATTAATTTGGTGCAAAAGTAGTGAAAAAGGTTCTAAGTTGCAAAGATGCTAAGGGGCTAAGGTTTTTTTCTTTGAAGAAGTATTTTCTCGCAATCCCCATATTCATCGGGAGCGAAGGCGCAAAGTTTGTTTTTTACAAATTATTTTAACACACAATCTTGTCATCCTAACGAAGGAAGGATCTTCGCAAGTAGCTCCGTACAGAAATGTCGCCAATCTTTGTAGAGTTTCTCGCGAAGATCCTTCCTTCGTTAGGATGACAATATTGCCTTGAATTACTAAATATAAATACTTTGTAGAGTTTCTCGCGGAGATTTGCTTCGCCAATTCGTTATGGCTCGGGTTTCCTTCGTCGAAATGAACTGTGTTTAAAATCAAATTTATCTTTAATTATTTTGCAAATAATATTCATTTTTTGAAGCTAAAGCAAAAGCCTGTTTGAGCAGTTTGTTTGCTACAGCAATCAAGGCTA